>Ga0315268_10001617_pt1 | contig 25956 bp, 28 predicted proteins | sample C1_top_MG_FD_204535 | JGI IMG/M metagenome (GOLD analysis project Ga0315268, IMG submission 204535) | Sediment microbial communities from Yellowstone Lake, YNP, Wyoming, USA - C1_top | ecosystem: Environmental > Aquatic > Freshwater > Lake > Sediment | place: USA: Wyoming | collected 2017-08-01
CCTTGGCCATCGGCAAGCGATACACCTTCGCCGCTGACAGGCCAAGAACGCGTGGGACTCCCCCACGTTGCCCGTTCTACGCGATCCGGTCGAGGGCCGTCACGACGGGGCGCGGCGAGTACTTACAGTACATCAGCTCGGACGTAGAGTGGCCCCACCGCGCCAGCGAGCCACGCAAGGGCAAACTAATGGTAACCGTCGCGCCCGAGCAGCTCAGCAACGCTGAGCGGCTCGAGGGTTTCGTGCAGGACTTCCTCAAGAGAAGCGCTGAGGAGCACTGGACCGGCGGCGCCAACTCCAAGCGGCCCGTTGGTTTCCAGGTTCCGGCAGATCGCGGGTAGCTTCGCGTTGGCGGATGCGGATACCGTTGGCCAAATGGCCAAGCGCGGCGAATCCCTGGAACGGCAGGTGGAAGCCATCCCAGACCTAGCGACCCTCGCGTGGCTGGCTGTCGGCTATTCGAGGCCTGATTGTTGTGATTGCTGTGACGGCGGGAGGTATGCCATGCTCTGCGATGCGGCGTGGCAGACGGAGGACGGGGGCACGAATCATGGACCACGGGGGCAACACCTGGCGCGGAGGAGCGGGCACCGGCCGCTGGCTGGCATTCAGCGCGAGTATCGTCGCCGTGGGAGCTTGCCGGGACGTTGGTGTTTGTGCAGGTGAAGGTTACCGAGGTTCCGCGGAGAAACGGGCGGGAGCGTGCATCGTCGATCACTTGCAGACGCCCTGCAGCCTGGTCTCGCGCATGACGTCCGTGTACGACGATCGTGGCGACGCCTTATTGAGCCGAGTCGAAGAGGATCGCGGCGGTCGCGTGTTGAAACGCTGGACCTACGCCTACGACGACCTGGGGCACAAAACGAGGTACGCAATCGACGTGGGCGATGGCGGCCCAGAAGACGAGGTGCACACTTGGGACTATCCAGCCCCGCTAACCGTCGCCGAACTGATTGAATACCCTGCCTCAGGAAGAGCGTCGGAGAAATGGGACAGACAGTATGACGAGGCTGGACACGTGGTTCAGGAGGTTCGCGAGGTTGAGGGCGGGTCGCGAGCGATGACCACATACGCGTACGATTCGATGGGAAAGCTGCTCCTGGTCGAGGTGTACGGGTCTAGAATCGAGGGGCCGCCGAGCGGGCGAACCAAGTACGATTATGACGCGGCAAACGGCGCACTCGTGGCCATTGAGTTCGATTCGCCAGCAGATGGCATCTTGGACGGTAGCATTTCATATCGCAACGATCAGCGCGCGCTTCCCCTGGACATTGCGTGGGATACCGACGGAGATGGGCGGCTTGAGCTGGAAGAGCGCTACAGCTACGACGAAGCCGGCCGCGTACTGACTTACGGTAGCTATCTTGATGGCAGCGCCGTCGCCTACAATCAGCGGACCATGACCTACGACCCAGCTGGCCGTCTGGCTGAGCTGGGCGAAGGGGCACTGCTCGAACGGGTGACCACTTACGCCTACGACGCGGCGGGAAACACTCTTACCGAGTCGCTTGACACGAACCACGACGGCCAGCCAGAGGAGATATGGGCTTCCGACTACAGATGTTTTGGAGATTAACGAAGGGGGCGCTCATGAAGTACACACTGGGTTTGATTCTGGGTGCTGCCTGTGGCGCTGGATGTCAGGACTACACATTCGTGTACGTAGGCGACATTCCGACGGAGAACGCCTTCGAATGCAAGTGCACATGTGGCAACTGGCTGATCAGTCGCACGGAGACCTTCCCCCTCTGCCTTCCGAATGCAACGGTGGCAGGGATGGACAACATGTGCAGGCAGTTCTGCGCCGCTGTTGCAGGCTATGCTAATTCTAACTATTTTGCAGCAGACTGCAGCATAAGTTGCTCCTCCTCCGCCGGCAGGGATTACAAGGCCGACAAATGCGACTCACTGATAGCGCATCCGGCAGAAATCGAATCCTGTGGGGGGCCACCTGTAGACGATGACAGCGTTCTGCCCTCCAACTTCGACACGTGCAACGTGATCATCATCGGTCGTTCCTTCACGGAATGCGAGCTAGTTGAGCCGCTGCAGTTCATTAGGGCACCCGATGGTGACCCGCCAGCGCTGCACGACGGGCCCTTCAGCTTGTTCCTCAGCGGCCGGCGTCTCCGCGCCGAGATAGGCGACGGTTCGAAGATGGACATCTTCGCCGACGGGGAGAAGATCGCGACGAAGCCCCTGGCTGGCAACATGTACGTTACCATCGACCTGCCCGCCGGACTCCCTCGGGGCGCGGCAGAGGCACCGCTGGGTGCCGCCTGCGAGAGTTGTGTCCCCCTTGGTTTCGGCTTCTTGGCTTACACGCCAGACTTCGTCGCGCGCGGCCGGTCTATCTCCGACACCGGAATTGTCGCCGGCCTCGGGGAGCGTCGCTCCATTTGGTACAGCCTGGGCTCGGACACCGACATCCCAGCCGGCGAGATAACGGCCGCGATCGCGTTTACGTCGGACGGTGTGCCAATGAGCGCTGTGCGCTCGAGCATCGGACCCGCGACGTTCCACTTCGACGGGCAAAGTGTGTTGCTTACTACGGCGCTGGGGATCACGGATAAGAACGGCCACACACTGACGTTCGTAGTCAGCATCGCCGCGACCGTTGTTTCTCCCGGGCCTTTCGTGTCAGCGCCAAGAGACTTCAGTGCCGAATGCAATGGACCAAATGGCGCCTCTGTCGCATTGGACGCATCAGTGCAATCACCCGGGAAGATCACCCGGGTCGCCTGGTACGCGACCGACCCGAAGCGCTTGCTGAACTCGGTGAGCAACTCTTGGTACACAGCCTCGGTACATGTCGCGACAGACTTACCCCTTGGGATCCACGACCTCTGGCTAGAATCGATTGACGACAGTCTCCGCACAACCGCAGCACGCACGACGGCCACGGTCGTGGACACCGCGTCACCAGCTCTGAGTCAGGTGCCAGGCCCTGTGGATCGCGAGGCCACTTGTGAGAGCCGCGCACCTAACGGCGAGAGGCTCACCTATACACATCTCGGGCTCCCCTCCATAACCGACACCTGTGATCCGTGGCCGGTCGTCACCAGTAGCGCCCCTGGCGAGCTGTTCGCGCTCGGAACAACTACCGTGACGTTTGCGGGGAGGGATTCTGTCGGCAACGCCACGTCCGCTTCAACGACGGTCACGCTCAGGGACACGACACCGCCCCGGCTAGACGTCGCGTATCAAGGCCCCATCTGCCTCAGCCCGCCCAACCACAAGTACGCAGTCGTGCGGCTCGGAGACAATCTGATAGCGGCAGTGGCCGACGCCTGCGACCCATCCCCCCGTGTCGCTTTCGTATCAGCAACTTCTACCCAACCTGACGACGGCACGGGCGATGGGTCCACAACTCAAGATGTGGTGGTCTTCGACGATCACCTGTGCATCCGAAGCGAGCGGCAGGGCAACATCGGAGCAGCACGGGAGTATATGGTCACTTTGCGCGCCACTGACAAATCAGGCAATACTTCCGACTCCCGTTTTGCCATTCGCGTCGCCCACGACCAGAGGGCAGACGACTGCCCGCATCTTACCCCCGCCGCGCTGGTAGATGACACGGATCCATCTTGCACGGCCGCGCTTGGGCAACAGTCGAGCCAAGCAGGTACTCTCAATACGGCGTCGGGGGATTCATCGCCAGCGGCCGGAAAGCACCGGGCCGCCTCCTGCGCGCAGGCCCAAGGGCTCGGGTCCGCATGGCTCTTCTCGCTTTTGCTTCTGGCCTTAAGAAGAAGGAGGCCTCGATACCCCGCGATCCGCGCGGTTCTCCGCATCGCCGTGTTTCCTGCGCTGACTGCCGTCCTTGCTCTTCAGTCCTGCAGCCGCAACCCGCAAGATGCCGGTGCCTGGTCGGGCAAGGTGGATCGTCGGCAGTTTGCGGTCGAGTCCAGTCGTACCCGGCGAGACCCGCATTCTGCGCTCCACGTCGAGCTTGCGGATTTTGAGATGGCATGCGGCACGTTGCAGCCTGACGGTGCGGGCGCCCGAATGGTCGACGTAGTGCTCGGCCCTGAGTATCAGAGGGCTGGCACGTTCTCCCTTGGAGACCTCACCACGTCAACAACTGTGGGTCTCGCTGTGACCGTTTGGCAAGAAATCGACGCCCACCTTGTGCCCGTGACTTCGGTCGTGACCGCCGGTTCCGTGACAATCGAGTCGGTCGATCCAACGGGCGTATCGGGGACGATCCATTTCAGGCTCACGGGTGAGGATGTGTCCGGAAGATTTGCATCCAAGCAGTGTCCATGACGACCAACCGGGTCGAACTGGTCGGACCGGGCCGTCTTGCGGCCCCCACAGTCGGTTCAGATAGGTACAACCAGGGCGCGCCATTTGTAACGCCGTCGAACCCGTGTGACGCGGTTCGGTAGAAATAGCCCCCACAACCGCTGCGCCGATTCCCTTCCGCGACGGCCTCATGCCTGCCCGGGACGGGAATCGGCGGCGCTGCGCGAGTGGCGCTCACGAGCTGCCTTGTCCGGCCTTCCAAATCCGGAGGCCTCGGCGTTCTCCTGGAGCCATTGCTCCACTCCTCCGCTCCTTGACAAGGCCGCCGGCTTGCCATAACTACTCAATTGAACAGTTGATTACCCTCATGCGCGGTCGCGAATTCAAAGATGCCCTCTTCGCCCAGTTCGCCGAGATTGGCGCCGCGTTCGCGAGTCCCAAACGCATCGAGCTCATTGACGTGCTCGCCCAGGGCGAGCGCAACGTCGAGACCCTGGCCGAGGAGGCCGGCCTCTCGGTAGCTAACACCTCGAGACACCTCCAGATATTGAAGGGCGCCAACCTTGTGGCCTCGCGCAAGGAAGGCGTGCAGGTCTTCTACCGGCTGGCCGACCCAATGGTCCTGCGCGGCTATCACGCACTGCAAGTGCTTTCGGAAGCCCGCCTCGCCGAGGTCGATCGCCTCGTCCGCGACTACTTCACCAGCACCGACGGCCTCGAGCCGCTGCCAAGAGAGGAGCTACTACGGCGCGCGCGGGGGCGGGACGTGGTGGTCCTCGACGTGCGGCCGCCTGAGGAGTACGCGGCCGGCCACATCGCGGGCGCACTGTCGCTGCCGCTCGCGGAGCTCAAGCGTCGGCTCGCGGACCTTCCGAAGGGTGAGAAGATAGTCGCCTACTGCCGGGGGCCCTACTGCGTGCTCGCGGCCGAGGCGGTTCGCCTGCTGCGGCAGCGCGGCTTCGATGCCGTGCGCCTGGCGGACGGCTACCCTGAGTGGCGCGACGCGGGCCTGCCTATCGAGGCAGCAGGCTCGCGACCCGAGACGAAGGAGGCACGGCTGTGAAGACGCTACTCATCCTCAACGACCCGCCCTACGGCACCGAGCGCACTTACAACGGCCTGCGGCTCACCCTGGCCACCATCGCCGCCGACAAGGTTCTCGTCTTCTAACCGCCAAAGGGGCGTCCATGACAGAGCAACTCATTCACGCCGGCTTGCTGGCATTGCACAACATCGCCCTCGTCGGGTGTGCGGCAGCGCCCTTTTACAACCGGGCGCTGGTCGTGAAACGAGGGCAGTACGGACCGAAGCTTCACTATGAGCTCGACAAGGTCGTCGAGGACACCCTCCAGGGGAACGCACCCTACTGCATCGCGTTCATCATCACGCTGTTCGCGACGGGGATCGCCCTGCCCGTCAACCACTACGCGTTCAGCGGCGCCCTGCGCCCGATGCACGCCGTGGCTCTCGTCGCGCTGGCAGTGAAGCTCGTGTTCGTATTCGGCATGGCCGGCATCATGGGGGTGATCTTCGGTCGCCTCAACCCGCGCCTGCGCGTTCTGTGGGCCGGCTTCTCGCCCGGTGCCAAGCCAGGCGAGAGCGAAGAGGAGACATTCTTCGCCCTGCGCGCTCGGCGCAAGGCGCTGTGCGAGGTGTGCTTGAAGTTCGCGGTCGTCGTGCTCGTCGCGAGCGCGTTCCTGAGCTTCCAGGCCTGACGAGCAGCGCCGGACCGAGGTTCGGCCGGGAGAGACAGTGGATCCCATCTACCTCGACCACAACGCCACGACGCCCATCCTCCCGCAGGTCGTCGAGGAAATGCTGCCGTTCCTTCGGGAGCACTTCGGCAACCCTTCGAGCAGCCACATCTACGGGCAGCGGACGCACAAGGCCATCGAGCGGGCGCGGGAGCAAGTCGCGGCGCTGCTTGGCTGTCGGCCGGACGAGATCGTCTTCACCTCAGGCGGTACCGAGGCGAACAACTTGGCCATCCGCGGCGTTGCGGAGGTCACCACACGGCGCCACGTCGTCACGTCCACGGTCGAGCACCCCGCGACCGCGCAGCCGAACGCGTACCTAGAGCGGCACGGCTTCGAGGTCACGCGCGTCCCGGTCGATGCCGCGGGGCAGATCCAGGCCCACGCGGTGAGAGCGTTCGTCCGGGGCGACACCGCCCTCGTCACGGTGATGCTGGCGCAGAACGAGACCGGCACCCTGATGCCGATCCCGGAGATTGCGCGCCTGGCCCACGCGCAAGGCGCCGTAATGCACACCGACGCGGCCCAGGCCGTGGGGAAGATCGCGACGCGCGTCGACGACCTCGAGGTCGATCTGCTCTCCATCGCCGGGCACAAGCTCTACGCCCCGAAAGGCGTGGGGGCGCTCTACGTTCGCCGGGGCACGAAATTGGCCCCGCTCGTGCTAGGGGCAGGCCATGAGCGCGGCCTGCGCCCCGGCACCGAGAACGTGCCCTACATCGTCGGCCTCGGCCAAGCGTGTGAGCTCGCACAGCGGGATTTGGCGGCCGAGTCAGCACGCCAGCGTGCCCTGCGCGACGGGCTGTGGCAGCAGCTCCACGCTGCGGTCCCCGGCGTGCGGCTCAATGGTCATCCCACTGACCGGCTCCCGAACACCTTGAACGTCGCGTTCCCTCGAGCAAGTGGCAGCGCTATCCTCGCTGCGGCGCCCGAGATTGCAGCCTCGACCGGTTCTGCATGTCACGAGGGTGGCGAGACGGCCTCGGCGGTGCTTCTCGCCATGGGCATCGAGCCATCTGTGGCGATGGGAGCCGTGCGCCTCTCCATCGGCCGGGCGACAACTCGCACCGAAATCGACGCGGCGGTGCGCGCCCTCGTGCGTGCGCGACTGTCGATGGAGCCTGCGGGCACGGAGCAAAAGCGATGAACTCACCGACTCTCATCCTGGCCGCGACGCTGGTGCTTGCAGTCGTCGCCGCGTGTCGGCCTGCGGCGAAGAAGGCGGAGGCCCCGACCGCCACCCAATCGACCGTGTCGGCGACCGCCGGGGCGACCCCTCTACATGACCCAGCGCATCCTCCGATCGACTGCCCGCTCGCGAAGCAGGGGATCAATCCCAACAGCCTCAAGCCGTTCGACAATGTCGAAAAGTATGTCGCTTTCCTCGAGCGTGCTGACCGAGCCGAATGGCAACGCCCCGACGCTGTCGTGGCCGCGCTTGATCTGACAGGCAAGGAGACAATCGTCGATATTGGGGCGGGCTCTGGTTACTTCACCTTCCGGTTCGCGCGGGCGCTGCCGCACGGCAAGGTGATCGCCACCGATATCGAGCCCGAGATGATCCGTCATATCCACCACAAGGCCATGACTGAGGGGGTGAAGAACATCGAGCCCGTCGTCGGGAAGGCTGACGACCCCGGCGTCCCCGGTGGCGCGGATCTGGTGTTCGTCTGCGACGTGCTGCACCACGTTCCCGAACGCACTGCCTGGCTCGGGAAGCTGGTGTCGGAGATGAAGACGGGTGCTCGGCTCGTGCTCGTCGAGTTCAAGGAGGGGAAGTTGCCGGAAGGTCCACCCGAGGGGATGAAGATTCCACGCGCTCAGTTGATCGCGCTAGTCACCGGCGCCGGCTTGGTGCTCGACAGCGAGAAGCCTGAGCTGCTGCCGTACCAAACCTTCCTCGTGTTCCGCAAGCCGTGAGGCACGCTTGATGACGCAGCCAGACTGGCCGCCTCTGGCCATGACGCCATGATCGCCCCCGCTGCAGGGAGGCCCTTGCGGGCCGTTTTCGTATTCAGAGTCTGGGACAGCTCCCCGCGAGGCGGGCTCCGGAACGCCCAGCCTCCGGAACGCCCAGCCTCCGGAACGCCCAGCCCTTGCGCGCGAAGTCGTGCCGTGATTACATTGTAATTACCATCGCGGGAGTCTCAACAATGCGCGCACAACTCGTCAGAATCGGCAACTCGCAGGGGGTTCGACTTCCCAAAGCCGTCATCGAGGAGGCCGGCCTAGGCCACGACCTCGAGGTGATCGTCGAAGGAGGTGCCGTCGTAATTCGCCCGCGCGACGAGCGACGAAGCGGCTGGGCCGAAGATGCCCGAGCGTGCCACGCCGCAGGCGAGGACCAGATCCACGATTGGGATGCCGCCATCGCGGACGGCGATTGGCGATGAGGCGCGGCGAAGTCTGGCTCGTCAACCTCGACCCGACTGTCGGCAGCGAGGTCAAGAAGACGCGACCGGCGATCATCGTCTCGCCGGACGAACTCAACGAGCACTTGAACACCGCCATCATAGTGCCGCTCACCACGGGCCGCGCATACGCCTTTCGGGTCCCGACCAAGGTTCAGGGCAAGCCGGGCGTAGCAGCGCTCGACCAAATCAGAACAGTCGACAAACGCAGAATGGTGCGCCGCCTGGCGAGCCTCGACCGCGTCACCTCGCAGAGAGTGTTTGGCGGCCTTGCGGAGCTGTTCGCGAATTGACCGGTGGCGCCGTGGCGGGCTAGCATTCGCGCTGGTGGCGCCTCGGATCAGCACATTGAACTCGCGCCCGACCGCAGGTGTGGCGCCATCGCGGCCCTCGGCGGCCAGCACAATCTTGCCGCTCGCCTCGAACAACAGGTGGGGCTCGGTCTGCACGAGCCTAATCATGATCGGCTCGGGGGAGAGTCTGGCTATCACCGGCCGCGCACGCACCAACTCGGGAGTGTCGCCCTTGGCGACGATGCCAGGCCGGGACCGCTGCGCGAGCGCGTCGGTCAGCTGGGGCGTGAGCTGCGATGACCACTACGAAGCTTGCCCGCGACGAACTGGCGGCGAGCATCAAGAGCGACATGGCCCGGTACTAGCGCTGGCCCACGAAATGGGGGCATCATTGCTCCATGTGGAGTTGCGTAGCAGCACTTGCTGGCGCGGCCGTATTGGCGCAGCTCGGCGGTTGCGACAACCGCATCGACTGCCATGACATCGAGCTCGGTGAGAATCGGAGCGCCCTGCCGAAAGTCACCGAGAAGGAGTGCGACAGCGGTGACGAGCACATCACGCGTACCGTGGTTCGTGGTGAGTGCAGCGTCAGCCCGCGCACGCCACAGGTGATCCTGCTCCCGGGCGAGACTCTCGAGCAAAGCCGCAGTGACGTGAACTGGATCACGGTCGATACGCACGGAACGCTAGAGTGCGGGTCGTTCGCTTGGGACCGAGAGTGGAACAAGGCGGTCTCCCACTTCCATTACTGCGACGTCCACCTCGACGCTGACGGCATGGTCGATTGCGTCGTCGACGAAGACGACACTTACGACTAGGCTCGATCGCGGGCGCTCGGCAGGAGGGCGTGCACACTGCGCCACGCGCCCCCCGCCGCCACGCTCCCGCCCAAGACCTCACTGCTTGGAAATCGGTTGATCGGTAGGCGCCTCGGCGTCGGCCGCAGACGGCGAAACGCCCGCGAGCACTGACACGAGGGCCGCGAGCTGGGCCACTAGCCCGGCCACTACGGCGTCGCGCTCGAAACCCTCAGCAAGGTCCAACGCGACGATCACGCGATCCTTGTGGTCGGCCACTAGGCGATGGGCGTCGGCGGCCCATGCCCGCAGGACAGGCCGGACGACTTCAGCGCGACCCCAAGGCCCCGGCCAGAAGTGACCCCAAAGAGGGCTCCTCCCGTGCTCGCGCCAGGCGCCGAGATCCGCGCCGAGCCAGATCCCGACCTTACCTGGCCCGCCCAGCATCGCGTACCGACCGAAGCGCGTCCGCCTGTGGGCCGGGTTGAGGCGCTTGAGGCTCAGAATGTCCTTGCTGACGGCCTTCTCGATGGCGGCCTCGCACACATCGCTGTACTGAAGCACGCGCCGAGGAATGCTCTGGTCCGACAGCTCGTACTTTGTTACCGGGAGAAAAGCCTCGGCGTCGGCCGCAGCACAGAGTCCACGAAGTTGTTCCAGATCGGCCGTGGCCCGATCATCGCCTTTCGCGTCGATCGCCAAAGCATCGAGCAGGCGCCCCCAGGTTGACAACGCGAGCCGTGGTCCGAGCGATGTGTCGGAGAGATGCACACAGCCGTTGGTGGAATTGACGTCGATGAGCATGACGTCCGCAGCGCGCAAGCGCTCACATAGAGCTCGCCATACGGCCTCGGCCCGAGCCTCAGGCACGACCACGACCAGCAGCCCACGGTCCGAGTCCCTCGCGGGGTGTCTGAGGTACTCCACCGGCTGCGCGTCGGTCAGGCCCGCCTAGGAGCCTGTCGGAAAAATGACTGCATACACGCTCCCGCTCCCGCTCCCGATTCCGCGCCCGAAAAAAAGCGCCGCGCTTGCGGGCAAGTCCGGGAGCGGGCTCGGGAGCGGGAGCGGGAGCGGGCTCGGGAGCGGGAGCGGGCCAATCAAAACGAATTTCCCGACAGGCTCCTAGAATCGCGTCATATGCCAAAGGGCGAAGCTCACCCAGAACACGAGCAGGAAGGCGAGCAACCACAGGATGTCGGGGCTCAGGCGCCAGGCCCCGCGCGTTACCCCCGCCGGCGCGACATGGGGACCCGCGTGTCGCAGATGGTGTCGCGAGATGAAGCTCGGATGGGGCGGACCCCACCCGCGGTTGAGCCAACTGTAGGAGAGCAGCGGCACGACGACCAAGAAGAGGACGGCGACCCACAAGACCCACCACGAGGCACTCATTGCGCCCTCGCTTTCTTTCGGGGGGACCCCTACGCTTCGTACGATGTGTCGCGGCTCGCATCCGGTCAAGGCACCCACACGGCCACGGGGTGTCCCGGTCGAGCTCATGCGGGACACGAGGCTTTGCGGGACCTTGCGGCCCGGCCGAGCCAGTGCTCTTTGTCTCCTATGCTGGGATCTCATCGCTTTCTGCTTCGCGCGGTGGTGGACGCCCGAACCCGCCGCCTCGCTTTCGCGCCAGGGCTCCCCGCCTGCGCGGCGCTCCTCGCCACTATCGCCACCGTCGCCGCCTGCGGCGCGCAGAACGAGTCGGCGGCCCTGCGCCGCGACCTCGCAAAGCTCGAAGCCCGCGTGGCAAGCCTGGACGTATCGGTCGACGAGCTGCGCAAGGCGGGGCCATGCTGCGCACAGCCACGCGGCGACGAGGCGCCAACCGCCGACCCCGCCCATCCGGTCAGCCGACTGCGCTACGAGTCACGCCGCCTCGACGACCGCTACTGCGCGCCCGGCTCGTGCAGCACCGGCTCGATACAAAGCTCCGCGCCGAGCGGCCACTGGCTCGCCGCGGTGAGCGCGCCGCTCGACTACATTCGCCTCTTCGATGACGCTCCACACGCCACGCCCGGCTATTGCAGTGAGACCCAACTTACCTTCCCTGCCAACGCGCCCTTCGTCTTCGACAACGCGCGGCTATGCAAAGGGCCGAGCAGCAATCTCGTCACCCACCTCGCCTTCGACGTGGCGCCCGGTCGACGCATCCGCGTCAAGGTCGGAGTCGACTTCGGCCTCGGCGGCGTGCTGTTGCGCGACGGCGTGCCGGTCGACTACCGCCTCGCTAACCAGAACCTCCCGAGCGGCCCGCAGGTGCCCCGCGGCGGTCCCTGGGTACCGGGCGGCATGTGGTGGGAGGGCAAATGGGATCACCCCTTCGGCGTGCTCGCCGACGAGCTAACGAGCGACGCCCGGCGCCCACATCACTACGACATCTATGGCGCCGAGGGTTGCTGCGGTGGCGAAGGCGCCATCCAGGTCGAGCTCGAGCCCTGAGCGGCCGCCGCGCCACAGGGCGAACGACAATCTTCGGTCGCAAAAAAGCGATAGTGCTATGCAAACCCGGTGCGCCGTGTTATTGCCGCCCGTCACATCGCTTGTGCGTCTTTTTCCTGCTTAAGCGCTGCTGCGCTCGTTCCAGGCCCGGCGGGCTGTTCCCACGACTCTTGGTGCGAGATGTTCTAGTAACGGGGCCTGTGTGCCCTGAGGAGTATGAAATCTATGGGTAACAAACTATTCGTCGGTGGATTGAACTTCGACACCAATGACCACGGCCTGCGCGACGCGTTTGCCAAGTTCGGCGACATCGTCGAGGCGAAGGTCATCAACGATCGCGACACGGGCCGCTCGCGCGGCTTTGGTTTCGTCACGTTTGCCGAAGGCGACAGCGCCCGCAACGCCATCAGCGAGATGAATGGCACCACGCTCGACGGCCGCGCCCTCAAGGTGAACGAGGCCGAGGAGCGCGCTGGCTTCGGCGGCGGCGGCCGCGGTGGTCGTGGCGGCGACCGCGGTGGTCGTGGCGGCGGGCGCTACTAGCTCCCAAGCCAACCGAGAACTCTGAGCGCTCGTTGCCACAACGAGCGCTCGCCCCGGCCGAGCACTACAGTGCAAGGCCCGGGGCAGCCGAGTCGGCCGAGACAGCGCACCACAAGCCCCGTGCTGTTTTCGCCTGTGGCCTTGCACGACGCGCGCCGAGGACGCATCTCAAAGACCGCTGGCCCACGGCGTCATGCCAGCGTGGAGGCTCGCCATGAGCACACGACCCATCCAGAGCAAGCGGCAAAAAGAGCTCGCGCGCGCCGACAAGAAACGCGAGAAAGAAACGAAGCGCGAAGGGCGCAAGAAGGAGCGCGAAGACCGCGCCGGCCAGCCGACCATCCCGGGTGAAGATCCTGACCTCGCCGGCATCGTGCCCGGCCCCCAACCCCCGCTCTACTAGCCCTTTAGGAAGCGCGTGCCGCAAACCAAACGCCACATCGCCAAGTCGCCGCGTCTCCCCGTAAACGGTGCGCGTGTCCGAGCCCCGAAGGCCGCCCCTGCAGCCGGTCGCGGCAGCAAAGGCCCTGCCGTCGCGAGCCGCGATTCGGTCACGAGCTACATGGGCAGCATGGCCAAGGTTCGCCTCCTCACCCGCGAAGATGAGGTCGAAGTAGCCAAGAGAATCGAGGAGGGCGAGCGCGAGGTGCGCACCGCGCTGCTCGGCTCGCCGACGGCGCTGCGCGAGGTCAGCTCGCTCGCCGAAAGCCTGCGCAGCGGCAGCATGCGCCTGTCCGAAGTCGCCGACGCCACTGACGAAGCGAGCGAGGCTGGCCTCGCGACCTGTCTCAAGGGACTCGACCGCCTCGAGAAGCTCCAGCGGCTGTGCGTGACCGCGACCGGCCGCGCCGCCACGAGCGGTATGCAGGTGCGCCGTCAAGCCGAGATGGAGAGCACGTTCGCCGGACTCCATCTCGCGACGCGGCAGACGCAGCGCATGAGCGGTCGACTCAAATCGTTTGTGGGCCGTGCCGACGCGGCCGAGAGTGAAGTGAGCGCGCTCGAGCGCTCGCTTGGCCTGCCGCCAGGCGAGCTCGAGGCGCTCATCAAACGCGCCAAACGCTCGGCCTCGAACGCCGCTGCGGTGTGCCGCGCTTTGAAGGTGAGCCGCAGCCGACTCGCCGAGCTCTGCGAGACGGTGGCCAAGACCCACGCGCGAATCGCTCGCATCGAGAGCGAGTCGGGCGCGAGCCTGCACGACCTGCGCCAGACGCACCGCGCCCTGTGCGCCGCTGAGCACAAGGCCGAGCGCGCCAAGGCCGAGCTCATCGTCGCCAACCTACGGCTCGTATTCTCCATCGCCAAGAGCTACGTCAACCGCGGCCTGCAACTTCCTGACCTGCTGCAAGAGGGCAACCTCGGCCTCATGCGCGCCGTCGAAAAATTCGACTATCGGCGCGGCTACAAGTTCTCGACCTACGCCACCTGGTGGATCCGCCAGGCCGTCACGCGCGCGCTGTCCGACCAATCGCGCACCATCCGCGTGCCGGTGCACATGACCGAATCGCTCAACAAGGTCATGCGCACGAGCCGCTACCTCGTCACGCAGCTCGGACGCGAACCGCGTCCCGAAGAGATCGCCACCAAGCTCGGCCTTACCCCAGCGCGGGTGCGCCATATCCTCGGCGTGGCACGCCAGCCTGTCTCGCTTGCGACGCCGGTCGGCGAAGACGGCGACGCGAGCCTCGGCGACTTTCTCGAGAGCCAAGACGTATCGCCCGCTGAGCGCACATTGTCGGCGGATCTGTCGCGGCAGATGCGCAGCGCCTTGTCGGTCTTGAGCCCGCGCGAAGAGAAGGTCATGCGCCTGCGCTTCGGCATCGGCGAAGACGGCGAGCATACGCTCGAGCGCGTCGGCCAGCAGTTTTGCGTCACGCGCGAGCGCATCCGCCAGATCGAAGCCAAGGCGCTGAGCAAGCTGCGCCACCCGTCGCGGGCACAAGCGCTGCGCGGCTTCGTCGACACCGAGGGCTAACGGCAGCGCGGCGGGCCCCGAACGTTCCCATTCTCCTCGGCGCCTGTCCGTGGCATAAGGCGAGGCTCATTCGGCTCGTCGAACCTTACAGAGCCCTAGGGGAACCCAACATGACAACCCGTTTCGTGAGTGTGTATACCTTCCTGCTCGGCGGGCTCGCCGCCGTGATGTTCGTGCCCGTAACCGCCATGGCCATCAAGCCCGGCGATCTCGTAACGAGCCCCGAGTTGCGCGACGCCAACGACGCGCCGAGCACGCTGCCCGACCTCGGCAACAAGGTCCTGGCCATCTTCTACACCGACGCCGACGTGGCCGACCTCAACGATCCGCTCGCGGACGCTATCAAGGCCAAGGCCTTCGACGAGGCCTTCTACCGCGGGCTCGGCGTCGCCAACCTCGCCGACTCGAAGGCGCCGAACTTTCTCATCCGCAAGATCATCCGCGGCAAGATCGAGAAGTACAAGTCGACGATCCTCACCGACCCCGATCGTGTGTTGCCCGCGGCCTGGGAGCTCGGCGACTGCAACAACACTTCGGTGTTCGTCCTGATTGGCAAGGACAAGCGCGTCAAGCGCATCCAAAGCGGCGCCATCCGCGGGGCCGACATCGACGCCATCGTCGAGCTCATCACCGGGCTCATCAAAGAGGACGCGCAGGCGGCGGCCGCTGCCGCACCCGCCGCGGCGACACCGGCCACGCCGTAGTTCGGACTCGGCAGCCTAGGCGGCCCCGCAGCACTTCTTGTGCTTCTTGCCGCTGCCACAGGCGCAGGGGTCGTTCGGCCCGGGGGTCGCGGCAGCGTTGCGCACGGTGACGCTCGCCGGGTCACGACGCGCACTCGCAGCCAAGAGACGCTTCGCCTCGGCCTTTCTTCCCGTGGCGAGCAGGATGCTGTGCAGCGCCCCCTGCGCGAGATCGCGCGTCTCACCGGCGAGCCAACGCTTGGTGACAAGGGCGCGCAGCGCCGCTTCGGCCGGCTTCTCGCGCCCGGCGTATAGATCGACGACCGCCCGCCCGAGGGCCATGGCATCGGCCTTCGGGCCCCGTAGATCCGTGGGCAGACGCGACAACGCCGCCTCGGCGAGCGCGAGCTCCCCCTCGTCGGCGAGAGACATCGCGAGGTCGGGCCAAGGCATGTCGACCCCGAGCTTGCTCGCCGCATCGAAGAGCGCCACTGCGTCAGCGCCACGATTGCTCGCCGCGGCATCTCGCGCCAGGTCCAGAATCCAGCCGACGAGGTCGCCGCCGGCCACTTCGCCGAGCGCGTCGAGATCGCTCGTCGCATGACACGCGGCGAGCGCCCCGTTGGCCGTCGCTAACGACTCGGTCAGATCGTAGGGCATGCTGACGCTGGCGTCGTCGTCCTCGTCGTCCTCGTCGTCGTCGTCCTCGTCGTCGTCCTCGTCGTCATCATCCCCGGCATCTTCGTCGTCGTCCGCGCCGGAGGCCACCTCGGCACGCGCCGCCGAAGTAGCCGCCCCGCCCGCGCGCGTTGCCGCCTCGTCGCCGTGCGCGCATGCGCAATCGTCCCCGCAGCCGCCGTCGCCGCCACACGCGCAGTCGCCCTCGCATCCGCCATCACCGCAGGCACGATCGCCGCCCTCGCCACAACCGCATCCACCTTGTTGCTCGAACAAATGCCCAGAGGCATCGAGCTCGGTCTGCACGGCCGCCACGAGCGCATCATCAAACGCCGGGCGCTCCCGAGCGCCCTCGGCGAGCGGCGCCACGTGCTCGCCGACGCGGGCAACGACACGAGGAGCAGCGGCCTTCCCCTGGGTCGACGTGACTTCGACGAGCTCGAGCGTGTGAGTCTGACAAACGTCTGGGTCATGCAGATGGGCGATGCAGTGGCCCGCCTCGAGCGACAAACTGCCGAGCATCCCGGCCCAGGCCGGCGACTGGCGCTCCGGATCGACGACGAGCGCCGTGGCCTCGTCGCCAAGCTCACCGCTCATGAAGTAGACCGCGGTCTTGCCGCTCGAAAGGCCGAGCTCGCGCTCGAGCGTTTGCTGCACGTCGCCGAGCGAGTGGTTGCCATCAAAGGCGATGGTACGGGCAAACGACGGGTCGTGATCCACGCTGACTTTGAAGATGTAGCTCTGCGGCATCGGGCTCCTCGGAATCAGGCCCGACTTGGGCATGGTGCACGCCTGTATACTTGCCTGTCACCGAAACTTCCAGCATCGTGGCCCCTGCGCAACAAGGAGCCACCGATGAAACTCGAAGAAGCCCTCCGCATCGCCATCGATTTCGAACACAAGGTACGCGATCACTATGCGCACGGCGCGGGCCGCATCAAGGACCCAGCCGGCAAGCGTGTCTTCGCCGTGCTCGCCAAGGAGGAGCAAGGGCACGTCGACTATCTCGAGGCGTGCCTCGCGGCCTGGAGCAAGGAGGGGCACGTGCACGCCGGCACCCTGCGCACCACGATCAAGGAGCCGGCATGGGTCAAAGACGCGAACAAGAAGCGCCGCCAGACCACTGGCCGCGTGGCCGACAAGCACGAGATCGAGCTGCTCAAAACGGCGCTCAAGCTCGAAGACGAGGCGCGCGCTTTCTACGGCAAGCTCGCCCACGAGCTACCCGCGGCTGAGCGTGAGCTGTTCGCGCCCTTCCTCACGATCGAGGAAGGTCACGTAGCCGTGGTGCAGGCGCAGCTCGACAGCGTCAGCGGCCTCGGCTTCTGGTTCGACGTGATGGAGTTCTCGCTCGAAGGGCAATAGGCAAGGCGCGCCCGCCTCCACAAGGGGGCAGCGCAGGAGCACGACATGACGAACCCGTCGGCACCGCGACCGGTCGCGGTCATCACCGGCGCGAGCGCGGGCATCGGCGCCGCCACCGCCCGCGCCCTCGCGCGACTCGGCTTCGAGGTCGTACTCGGCGCCCGCCGCCTCGAGCGCGTCACGGCGCTCGCGCATGAGCTCGGCGGTCGGGCCCACGCTCTCGACGTGACCAAGCCCGCGAGCGTCGATGCCTTCGCTCGAACGGTGCCCGAGGCTGCGGTGCTCGTCAACAACGCCGGTGTGGCGCACGGCCTCGATCCCATCGCGACAGCGACGGAGGACGGCTGGCGTGCGATGCTCGAGACGAACGTCCTCGGCCTCTTGCGCGTCACCCGCGCCCTCTTACCGGCACTCGGCCGCGCTCCGGCCGCGCACATCATCAACCTCGGCTCGGTCGCCGGCCTCGAGGCCTACGCAGGCGGCGGTGGGTACGCGGCGACCAAGCACGCCGTGCGCGCCATCAGTCAGACGCTGCGACTCGAGCTCGTCGGCCGCCCGATTCGCATCACCGAGATCGACCCCGGTATGGTCGAGACCGAATTCAGTCTCGTGCGCTTTGCCGGCGACGCCGCGCGCGCCGCCAAGGTCTACGAAGGCCTCACGCCGCTCTCGGCCGACGACATCGCCGAGTGCATAGCCTTCGCCGTCTCGCGCCCGCCGCACGTCAACATCGATCAGATCGTCGTCAAGCCCATCGCGCAGGCGAGCGCGCAGGTCGTGGCGCGCCGACCGTAACCTCTTCTTAGGCGGTCGGTCGCGCTAGCGGCTTGGGTGACACTGCCCGCAGTACGAAACGCGGTGGCACACGAGACAGATCTCGTTCGTCTCAGTCTGCGCCGCGAGCCCGTGCACCCGGTTCCATGTGGCGGTGTGGTTCAACGGGCGCGTCGTGCTGTGACACTGGATGCACGTTGACGGCAGATGGCAGGTGGCGCAGCGCTCGCGATCGTACATCGCTGTGATGCCGTGCATGCGCAAACGCCAACCCCCCGTGTGGCTCTTCGGCGTCTTGGTCGCGTGACAGCGCACGCACGCGTCCTGCCCGTGGCACATGCGGCAATCCGTACCGTGCGCGAAGGTCGCGCTCTCATCGTAGGTGAGACCGTGGCGCGTCGGCCAGAGCGTCGTGTGGCTGCTCGGCTTCGCGCGCCGACGATCGAAGCCGTGGCAGTCCGAGCAGCTCTGCATGTTCACTGACACCGAGTTCGCCTTGTGACACGCCTCGCACTCGCGCTCCTCAAACATGGCCTTGCCGTTGGTCCACTCTGGCTTGACGATAGCGGCGTGGCATTCCTGGCACTTCCGCGCCTTGTCGTGCTTGGCGTGCGGGAACTGCACGGCCAGCCGACGCGCCTTCGGCTCGAAGACGTACGCTGGCGGGCCGTCGCTGTGGCAATCGGCGCAGGCGCTCTCGCTCACCTTAGGCGGACCCAAGGGTTGCGCCAAGTGGCAGGTGGTGCACTCGACTCCGTTATCCTCGACGTGCAGTGCATGCGGGAACTTGACCGGGGCGGCCGCCTTAGCGGTGCCGGCGAGCGCCGCCGCGGCGACGAGAATCGAAACTAGAGCTTGCCTGAGCATGGTGGGAGGCTCCTCGTTAGTAAGATTGGCTCAGGCCAACCGTCACGGTGTGAATGGTGCGATCGAAGAAGTCGAGGCTGTAGCGCACGCGCGCCCCAATGCTATCGAGGACCTTGACGCGCACGTCGGCGTAGTAGACCCAGACGTCGGTCTGTTCCTGCACGTCCTGCAGGTAGACGTAGCGATAGCGCTGGAAGCTCACTCCGGCATCGGCCCGCACGACGCCACGCTCGTAGGCGGCGCCACCGCCCCCCGTCCAGGTGCCTTCGTTGTTGAGATCCATCGTCGCGCCGAGCCGCTCGAGCGATGAGTACACGGACAGGCCAGGCACGAACGACAGCTTGTTCAAGCCGAGCGTCAGATACGCGCGGCCGATGTTGCGATTGAAGGGCGCGGGATCGTCGTGCAACAATCGCCGGCCTTGATACCCCAGGCGCAGCTCGACGTCGAGCACGGGCGTCGGCACAATCTTCCACGCTTCGGCCTGCACGCGTGCATAGGGCAAGCTCGAGCCGAGGATGTACGTGTAGGGATCCTCCGAGTCGCTGAGCTGCGGCAGAGTCTGCGGTTGCACGCCGACGCGCACGAGGCCGCCCACGTTGTACGCGTCGAGCCAGAGATCACCGAGCGCGCCTAGCTCAGCGAGGTGGGCGTCGACGCCGCGCGCGTAGAGCTTGGCCCGCCAAGCCTCGTCGTGCACGTAGCGTGCGGACAGTCCGTAGCCGTGCTCGAAGACACTTTCGGTGCCGGCGTCACGCGTCAGCATCTTCTCGTAGGTCGGGCGGTACTCGGCCTCGAGCGCTAACGTCTCGGTCGGCCGCACCGTCGCGCCGGCCGCGCCGAGCCAGGTGTCGAGCAGGCCGCCCGTGGTCTTGAAGAAGTGCTCGCCACGACCGCCTAAGATAAAGAGGTCGAGCTTCTCCATCGGTTCGGCGAGCGCATAGACGCCGTCGAACACGACTGGCTTGCCCTTGCTCGCCACCTGCCGACCGACGCGCACGAGCTTGAGCGCGCCGCCGCCCGGGCGATACTGGCCGTAGAGCTGCCAAGCCTGCAGATACGCGTTCCTGTCGCCGCGCACGCTGGCCAGCGGGCTCGGCACTCCACTCGAAAGCTCGCTCGAGGGCTTGCCGGCCCACAGATTCATATCAACGACGCCCATGTAGTGACCCGCGACATCGAAGACGTTCGCGTCGAGGCCGAGGACCGCGTAGAAGTCCCGATCGGCGTTGGCGGCGATGACGCTACCGGACCCGGTCAAGGCCGTGCCCGAGCTACGAAAGCGAAAGTCTTCGCGCGCGTCGAGCTGCAACCGCCAGTCCTTACCGATGGCCTGGGGCGCGCCGGCAACGAGTGGCGCTGCAGGCTTGTCCGTCTCGGTGACGCTCGTGGCCGTAACGATCGTGGTCGCGGGCGCCGGCGCGGCCGGGCTCGGCGCCGCAGCGGCCGCTCGTGCGGGCGCTGGCGGCGTGGCGGCCGAGGATGGGACAGCGCAGACCAGCACTACGACAGCGGCTGGCCAGGAAGTGAGAAGTGATCTTGCGTGCATTGCGCGGCCGTATATCATTGGCCGCGCTTGGCCTCAACAACCAGGTGCGCTCGTGGGCCTCATCCATGAGCGAAGGCCATGGAGGTTCTGTGGAGCGCCAGCGTCCCGACACGACGAGCAACGAAATCGAGCTCTACATGCGCACCTACTACTCGATGCTGCGCTCGAGTGGCGAGGTGCGCGTGCGCTCATTCGAGGAGCCGCACGGCTTCTCGAAGCTCAGCCTGCACCGCGGCGCGCGGCAGCAACGCCCCGATATGTCGGCGTTTGGCTACGCCGCGACGCGCCTGCCCGAGTGCATGCCCGACGTCAAGCGGCTCGTGCTCGCGCAGTCCGAGGACCAATTTCGGGCCTTTGGCTACGAGGTGCACACCTGGCCCCGCGTCGCGACGCGCGGACGACGGCGGCCGACACGCTGGAACGGCAACGGCACGCTCGCGGTCTTCATCTCGAGCGCCTCAGACATCGACGACCTCGTGCCGATCGTCACGGCGTATCAAATCGAGTGGAACAAGATGAACGCGCTGCTCGGCGGCACCGACCTCGCGCGCAAGATCGCCAACAAGGATTTCGAGGCGACCGACGACGCCCTATTGACGGGGCTCGGCGCGGCCTTCGACCTCCCAGAAGACCGCGTGCGCAAGCTGCTGCTGGCGCTCGGCAGTCGCTGCCTCGATGGGTTGGCCGCGCTCGCCACGACGCGCGCCGACTTGCGTATGCAGCTCTTGTCGGCCTCCTTTAGCCAGTACCAACGGGCCGCGCAGCGGTGGTGGAGCGCCATCGAGCCCATGGTGCTGCGCCAACATGAGCCGCGCCGGCCGCCCACGTACTTCGTCTCCTCCAACACGCACTCGCTTGCTAACCTGCTCGGCGGCTACGCCCTCGCCCACCGCGACATACTCGCCGCCGCTGCCCGTCAAAGCCCGAGCGAAGAGTTCGTCCGCGACTTCGAGCGCGCCCTCGCCGAGGGCCGCGATGACGTGGCGAACTACCTCTACTTCGTCTTGCGCGACCAAGTTCGCGCGAACCCGCAGCTCCTCGCCGACGTGCAGCAGTGGGACGCCGAGTCGGGCCTCGTCACGGCGCCCGACCCCGGACACGTCGAAGTGAGCGCCCAGGTCATCGACATCGCCAAGCTGCGCCCCGAGCGCTTCGACCCGCGCCTCGCCATGCCCGGCCTGGAGCTGCTCACCAAGAGCGACGCAATTATACTCAATATCGACTATCCGCTCGGCATGGCGGCCTATCAACTGCTCTCGCGCGTCGGCCAAGGTGTCGGGTCTTTGTGCGGCGTATTCGTCATGGGCAAGGCCGCGACCCTCAACGCGCGCGTCGGCGACGTGCTCATCTCGAGCGCGGTGCACGACGAGCACTCGAAGAACACCTACGTGATGCGCAATGCCTTCTCGGCGAGCGACATCGCGCCACACATCAAGTTCGGCTCGGTGCTCGACAATCAAAAGGTGCTCACGGTGCGCGGCGTGTTCCTGCAGAACCGCACCTACATGGGCCTCTTCTACCGCGAGGGGTACACGGTCATGGAGATGGAGTCAGGACCTTACCTGTCGGCCATCTATGAGCTCGTCGATCCGCGCCGTCACCCGAACGACGAGATTGTCTACCTCGGCGATCGCACGACGATGCCGGTCGGCATGCTGCACTACGCGTCAGATACGCCCTACAGCCGACGCCAGAGCCTCTTGTCGCGTAGCCTGAGCTACTTCGGCATGGACTCGACGTACGCCTGCGCCGTGTCGATCACGCGCCGCATCCTCGAGCTCGAGATCGCACGCATCCGCGCCAGACCTACCTAGGCCGCCTTGGCAGCTGAGCTCGACACGTAGTCTTCGATGAGCTGCCGATCGGACTCGGCGATGCGCACGAAGTTGATGGCCAGACCATCGGTGTCCGTCGCCTGATCCTGGCGCACGACCTTACCCACCGCCCAGATGATGTCGTCCGAGGTCGGAAGCTTCAACTCGAGGCCCACGTGGTCATTGGCGAGCAGCGTCGGCTCGAGGAGCTTGTAGACGTAGATACCGCCGGCCGAGATGTCGCGCGTGCGCATCAGGTGCGGCTCGTCGCCCACGATCTTATTGACGTACAGATCGAGCGGAGCGCGCTCGAACTTGCGGCTAACGGAAGTCGTGTTGCTGGTCGTCATCTGTCTTCCTCCTAGAGAACTGGGTTTCGTCTCGCCGGTCTTGGCCCCGCAGCGCCGCGCCGCGCAGTCGAGGTTGCACCGACTCGCCAAACCTACGACCAGGCGGGCGAGTCGTCAAAAAATCGGCGGGAAGAAAAAAAGAGGAGGATTGAGACGCCGGGCGCCCTAGCTGCGCGCGGGGCTCTTGCGACGCTCGGGCGGCTCGTTGCCGGAGAGCTTGCCGCCAGCCGCGCCGTCCATGTCGATGCGGCCCTTGTACTTGCCGCCGTCGGCGAGCACGACGCGGGGGGCGCGCACGTCGCCCGTGACCGAGCCGCCCGGGTGGATCTCGAAGCGATCGGAGGCCGAGATGTTGCCGATGATCGTGCCGCGCACGTCGATGTTGCGCGTCGTCACCTCGGACTCGATGGTGCCGCCGTCCTCAACGAAGAGGTCAGCGCTGGTCTCGATGCGACCTTGCACCTTGCCGAGGATCGACACGTCCTCTTCGCTCTTGAACTCGCCGTTGATGGTCACGGTCGAGCCGATGACCGTCTGCGCACTGGAACGTTGATTTTCTGCCATTTGCCGAGTCTCCCTTGCGTGTGGGTGACCGACCTCTACCTCAGCGCCCTTGCCTTCGCAACGCGTTGGTGCAGATTAGCCGGCATGTGCGGGCGATATAGCTTGACTGCCACTGCGGCCGATGTTGAGGCCAGCTTCGGCCTCGACGCGCCCCCACCCCTCGCGCCACGCTACAACATCGCGCCATCACAGCTCGTGCCGATCGTCCGCCTCGGCGCCAGCGGCACCCGCGAGCTCGTCACCGTGCGCTGGGGCCTCGTCCCTTCGTTTGCCCGCTTCGCGAGCGGCAGCCGGCAGCTCATTAACGCCCGCGCCGAGACTGCGCGCGACAAGCCTAGCTTTCGCGCCGCGTGGCGAGCCCGCCGCTGCCTGGTGGTCGCCGACGGCTTCTTCGAATGGCAGCGCCAGGGCGCCACCAAGACCAAGACGCCCTACTACGTGTACCTGCCCGCCCATGCGCCGTTTGCCATCGCCGGCCTGTGGGAACGCTGGCGAACGCCGGACGGCACACAGATCGAGAGCTGCGTGCTCTTGACGACCGCGGCCAACGCCATCGTGGCGCCCCTGCACGATCGGATGCCGGTCATCCTCGCCGCGCGCGACTATGACGTTTGGCTGTCACCGACAAGCGATCCGACCCGCGTGCAGGGGCTGCTTGTCCCGCTCGCCGCCGACGCTTGTCTCGCGCACCCAGTCTCGAGGCTCGTCAACAGCCCCGCTCACGACGTGCCCGACTGCATCGCGCCAACGACAGCGCCGGCTGCCACGCCGACGACCGGCGAGCTGTTTCGATGAGGCCCGGGCGTCGGCCGTGCCCCGGGGCCGCGTTGAGCGCCGAGCGCGCATGCGTTATGCGAGCAGGAGCAACGCCTCCCATTCGAGCGGCGGTTGTGGAGCGCCGATGAGCGACCCGTTAGACGATCTGGTGCAACGCCTCGCACGAGGGGAGCGGCGCGCCGTGGCCCGCACGCTGCGGCGCATCGACGACGATCCGCAGTTCGGCCGCGCCCTGGCCCTGCGACTGACGCCGCACATCAGGGGCGCCCAGATCATCGGCATCACCGGCAACCCGGGCGCCGGCAAATCGACGCTCGTTGACGTGCTCATCGCGGCGCTGCGCGAAGAGGGCCGACGGGTCGCCGTGCTGGCCGTGGACCCATCTAGCCCCTACTCGGGCGGCGCCATCCTCGGCGACCGCATTCGCATGAGCCGTCACGCTGTCGACGATGGGGTTTTCATCCGCTCACTCGCCACGCGCGGCGCTCTCGGCGGGATCTCGCGAGCCACGGCCGAGTCGGTGCGCGTGCTCGATGTCGCCGGCTTCGACACCATCCTCATCGAGACCGTCGGCGTTGGGCAAGACGAAGTCGACATCGCCCGACTCGCCGAGACAACGGTGGTGATCATGGTCCCCGGCCTCGGCGACGACCTGCAAGCCATCAAGGCCGGCCTGCTCGAGGTGGCCGACATCTTCGTCATCAACAAAGCGGACCGCCCTGGCGTGCACGAGGTCGAACGCGCGCTGCAGCACAATCTTTCGCTCGCGCCCAATCACTCGAGTTGGCCGCCGCCCATCGTGCGCACGGTGGCGCTCACGGGCGAAGGGCTCGCTGAGCTCATCAGCGCCATTGGAGAGCACCGCGCCTACGCGCGCAGCCATGCCGGACGCGACGCCGCGGTCGCCCGCGCCCGCGCGCTGTTCGAGCAGCTCCTCGACGCGGCGCTCGTCGAACGCGGTCGCGCGGCTCTCGGGACGAGCCTCGACGCGGCAAATCGACGCCTGACCGAAGCAGACGTCGACCCCTACGCGGAAGTGGCGCGCGTGCTCAACACACTCGCGCCTTGCGGACCGACATCATGAGCATAGCGTGGCTCGCGCTCGCCGCGCTGCTCGCGCCCGCAGCCGAGGCGCGACCGCCTGCGGGCGTAGCCGTCAGCTGCGACTCGGAGCGCCGCGCGCTCTTGCTCACTGTGGACGACCTGCCGCTCGTCATCACGAGCGACACCATCGCGCTCGCCAGGGCACCACACGCCGCCCCTGCCGCGCCGGGTCCAAACGGGCACCTCGCGCTTTCGGCGAGCGAGCTACCTTTGGGCAAACCCGTGCCCGCGGTGCACGCGGCCTTCGCGAACGAACGCGGCTGGCTGCTCGCGGCCGGGGGCAGCACGCCGGGACTGTTTCGCGTGAGTCGTCAGGATTCGAGCGCCGCAACAATGCTCTACGAAGGGCACGTGCTGGCCCTGTGCGCCACCGAGCAGGGGGCGCTCGCGGCGCTTTGGCGGTCGGCACGGCTCGAGCTCTTGTTCGCCGACACGAATTCGCCTGCGGTGAGCGTGCTGACGCTCGGAGACCTGCTGCGCGAGGCGCTGGCGCGGCTCGACGTGAGCAACGCGGCGCGTGCGCTCGCGCTCGTAGACGTAGCGGTGCGCAGAAACTTGCCCGAGTTGCCCGAGCTCCTCGCCGGCGGTGTCGAACACCCGAGTGCCGAGGTGCGCGCTTCGATGGCGCCGCTTCTGGCCACCGCCGCCGCCGATTCAGTGCAAGCCAGCGCGGGCTTGTGGCTGCTCGCCCATGACGAGGCTCGATTCGTTCGCGAGCGGGCGCGCGACGCGGTGCGCGAGCGCTGCGGCGCCGACACGAGCGCGCTGTGCGAGGCGCTCTTCGCGCTGTTCATCGAGGACCCCGAGCCCGAGATCGCCTGGGGAGCGCGCGACGCTCTGCTGACGCGCGCGCCTGCCGTGGCGCTGTTCGCCGCGCCGAGCGCCTACAAGCTCGATGCCGTGGCGATGCTCGCCAACTTGCGCGAGCGCGAGGGCGCACCGGCGGTCGAAGTGGCGCTCGGCATCCTGAG
>Ga0315268_10001619_pt1 | contig 25945 bp, 34 predicted proteins | sample C1_top_MG_FD_204535 | JGI IMG/M metagenome (GOLD analysis project Ga0315268, IMG submission 204535) | Sediment microbial communities from Yellowstone Lake, YNP, Wyoming, USA - C1_top | ecosystem: Environmental > Aquatic > Freshwater > Lake > Sediment | place: USA: Wyoming | collected 2017-08-01
TCCGGGCTCGGTCGATCTCGACCGGCTGGCGGCTCGACCCGAGGGCGGCAAGGACCGATGCCATGATAGGCGCACTGGATGGCGATTCCCCACGGCAGGTTCGTCGGCGCGCCGTAGAGCTCTTGGTTGAAGAAGTTGCCCCAGCGCGCGATCGCCTGCATCACGAATAGCCCGGGCGCGACTGCGTCGGCCCAGTCCAAGAAGGGTTGGCGCTTCCAGCGAGCGTAGAGGTACGCGGTGACCGTCCCAGCGATGATCCCGCCGTAAACCCCCAGGCCCGAGTACGGCGGCAGGACGATCTTGAGCGGATCATCCTTGTGGATCTGCCACTGATCGATCACGTGGTACAGGCGCCCGCCGACGAGCGCCGCGATCCCGACGACGATCATCGCGCCCGGGAGCAGGTCCACGTCGAGGCTGCGCCAGCGTGCCTCGTGGGCGATCACGAGGTACACCGCCGCGAGTCCCACCGCGTAGGCAATGCCGTACCAGTGGACCGCGAGGGGACCGATGGAGAACGCGATCGGGGACGGCGTGACGTCGATCACCGGCGGAGTTTCCCACCGATCGCGGCATGCCCTCGGTGGCACCGCGGGCCGAATGGGGCCGGCGCATGTCGGCGACCGTTGGGGCCGTTCACGCGAACAGCGTGAGGCGGACGCCGACGATGAGCAGGAAGATCCCAAACGCGCGCTGCGCCACGACCGGGTCGAGCGACGTCCCCACGCGGGCTCCGAAATAGGCGCCCACCAGGAGCCCGACGGCGATGATGACCGCGGCCTGCACGTCGACCTGCCCGGCGCGGTAGTACTCGAGGGCGCCGAAGAGACCCACCGGGAGGAGCAGCGCAGCGAGCGAGGTGCCAGCCGCCTTCGCGGCGGTGAAGCCCGCCAGGATGATGAGCCCGGGGACGATCACCAGGCCACCACCGATGCCGAAGAGCCCGGACAGGAGTCCGCCGGCAAGTCCGATGATCGCGATGAGCACGAAGGCGGGCATGGTCGGTCTCCTGCTGTCTGGTCGTCCAGTCGATGATCGTCGCAGCCGTGCCGACCCAGGGCAAGTCAGGGCCAGCCCCATCGACCGGGTGTTGATCCGTTACTTGCGCAAGTACGCAAGACAATGATAGAGTCGTCCCGACGCGAACGCGCGGCATCGCCACCCGGAGGACGCCCAGGACCGTGGATCTGACCACCAGCACGCTGGAGCACTATCGGCTCCACGCGGACGTCTGCAAGGTGCTGACCGACCCGAAGCGCCTCATGCTGCTCGACGCTCTGCGCGGCGGCGAGCGCTCGGTCGGCGAGCTCGCGCTCGCCATCGGCGTGGCCCTGCCGAACGCCAGCCAGCACCTGGCGATCCTGCGGGGCGCCGGGCTCGTAGAGGGCCGGCGGAGCGGGACCACCGTCACGTACCGGCTCGCGGAGCCCACGATCGCCGACGCCTGCGACATCATCCACGCCATCGTGGCCCGCCGCCTGGCGCCCGCCCTTCCAGCCATCCGCCCGGCCGACGGTCGCGCCGTCGTGCCCGCCCTCGCCGCAGCCCAGGGGTAGACGACATGCTTGTCTCCACCGGCTTCACGTTCGGAACGCGCCTGCGGGGGCCCGTGGCGGTCGTGCGGCCCGCGGTTGAGGCCGCGCTGCGCGCCGAGGGGTTCGGCATCCTCACCGAGATCGACGTGCAGGCCACGATGAAGGCCAAGCTCGGCATCGACCGGCCCCCCCACCTGATCCTCGGCGCCTGCAACCCGCCCCTGGCCAACCGGGCGATCGAGGCCGACCCGGCAGTAGGCGCGCTCCTCCCCTGCAACGTCGTCCTCCGCGAGGAGGGCCCGGACACCATCGTCGAGGCGATGGATCCCATGGCCGCCCTCGGGATCGTCGATTCCGCGACGATCCTGCCGATCGCCGAGGAGGCAACGGCGCGCCTGCGGCGCGCGATCGCATCCCTCGAGGGCCCTTCCTGACCCACGGCCATCCGTCCCCTCCGGGGCGTCCCGGCCTCCCTGCCCCGGAGCACCTCGCCCGCCACCCGAAACGGAGCACTCTCCATGGCAGTCAAGACCGCAACCATCACCCTCGACGGCCCCGATCTCCGGTTCATCGCCCGCAGCGGCAGTGGCCACACCTTCGCAGTGGACGATGGCGGCGGCGACACCGGCCCGCGCCCGGCCGAGCTCATCCCGATCGCCGTGGCGGGCTGCACGGCCCTGGACGTCATCTCGATCCTGCGCAAGAAGCGCCAGGAGGTGACCTCCTACGAGGTCCGGGCCGAGGGCATCCAGATGGACGAGCACCCGAACGCCTTCACCCGGATCGACGTCGTCCACGTCGTCGAGGGGCCGGCGCTCAACGTCGAGGCCGTGCGCCGCGCCATCGAGCTCTCCGCCACGAAGTACTGCAGCGTCGGCGCGACCTTGTCGAGTGGCATGACGGAGATCCATCACGCCTACGTCGTGCGCGACGGCACGGGCACCGAGCTGTCCGCCGAGGTCATCGTCCTGGGACCCAACGCGGATCCAACGGCGACGGCCGCCGAGCCGCTGGTCCCTGCTGCCTCCGCGAGCTGAGCGCCGCGGCACACCTGACGCACCGAGGAGCTCGAGACGATGTCCAGCAAGCGCCGGAGCGGCAAGGGAACCGGCGAAGCCCCGAAGGAAGCCGGCTCCGCCGGACGCCCGACGTCCTCTGGGCGCGGCGCGCCAGCATCACCATCGCGGCGCCGGTGGGTGCTGGCCGGGGCTGGGCTGGCGGTCGTCCTCGTCGCCGCGGTCGTCGGCTGGGCCGCCCTCTCCGGCGGGTCGAATGGTGGCGGCGCCGGTGCCGCCTCGGCCGGGCCCGCGCCCGGCGCTCCGGCGGGGACCGTGGTCCAGGCGAACGGCGGGCACTGGACGAACATCACGCCGGACACCCTGGCCGGGATGATGAAGACGAAGGACTTCACGCTCCTCAACGTGAAGACGCCCTACATCGGCGAGATCGCGGGGACGGACCTCTACATCCCGTACACGGACCTCGCTGCACGCGCGACGGAGCTCCCCGCGGACAAGACCGCGAAGGTCGTCGTCTACTGCCGTTCCGGGAACGAGAGCGCGATCGCGGCCCAGACGCTGCTCGACCTCGGCTACACGAACATCGAGAACCTCGACGGCGGGATGAACGCCTGGCTTGCCAGCGGGCGCCAGATCGTCCAGCAGAACCGCTCGTGACCGGGCGATCGCTCCATGCCGGCAGCCCGACCGGGGCCGTCCTGGCGACGATCGACCGTCGGTTCGTGCTCCACGCCGCCCTCTGGACGGCCGCCTCGCTCCTCGCCTTCGGGCTGGTCGCGGCAATCATCCCGAACCCGGTCTTCGGGAGGCAGATCCCGCCCGAACCGTTCGCGATCGCCGTCTGGCTCGCGTCAGCGCCCCTGATGGGGGTGCTCGGCGCCACCTACTCGGCACCCGCCTCCCCGGCCGTGGCCACGCATTCGGCGCCCGCCTCCCCGGCCGCCGCAACCTCCGGCACCGCGGCCCTGCCGATCACCTTCGTCCTCGAGCCGGCCCGTGCCACCCCCCGCGAGGGGACCGTCCTGGGGACCGCGGCCGGCATCGGCGCCTTCTTCGCCATCGGCTGCCCGGTCTGCAACAAGGTCGCCCTGGTCCTCCTCGGGACGAGCGGGGCGATGTCGGTCTTCGCCCCGCTCCAGCCCGTGATCGGTGCGGTCTCCCTGACGCTCCTCGCCGGCGCGCTCGGCTGGCGGCTCCGGCTCCGCGCGCGCGGCGTGGCCTGCAGTGTCTGATCCCCTCCTGACTCCGCCAGTCTGAGGTCCCGATGTTCTCCTTCCTCCGCCGCCCCAGCACCCCCGAGAGCACCATCGAGGAGCTCGACGAGCTCCGACGCGACCGTGGCGTGCGCATCCTCGACGTCCGCGCGGACTGGGAGTTCAAGCGGGGGCATGTGCCCGGGGGCCGTCCACGTCCCGCTCAAGCAGCTGTCCGCCCGCGCCGGCACGCTGCCGCGCGGCGCGCGCTACGTGGTCATCTGCCAGTCCGGCAGTCGGAGTCGGAGCGCGACGAACTACCTCATCGCTCAGGGATTCGACGGCGCGGTCTCGGTTCGCGGCGGCACCGGGGCGTGGGCACGCAGCGGCAAGCCGCTCAGGTGAGACCAGGCGACCGGCCCGCCGCCTGATGACCCCCAAACGGCCGCGTGGGGCGGTCCCAGCACCCCAGGAGACCCTGATGGCCCGCTATCGCATCCTCGCCTGGCGCGACATCCCGACCCAGGTGCGGGCCAGCGATGCGACCGGCGCTGTCGCGAACCGGCGGATGCCGAAATGGTTCATGCAGGAGATCAGCCGAATCACCATGCGGGAGGGACTGGCCGGGACCGACGACTACCTCGCAGAGTTCGCGTGGTCCGACGACACCGAGCGGGATGGGACCGCGGACGAGGTGGCCGACGCGGTGCTGGTCGAGCTGGCCGCCCGGTGGGGCCGGACGCCTGACGGCCGTCGCCTGCCGCCGGGTCCCGACCACGGGGACGACGCTTCCGCCTGAACGGCCGTGCCAGGGCGCCCCCGGCCGAAGTTGCGGGCGAAGCCGCCGGATCCCTTGCGGGCTCAGCGGGACGAGCTCACCGCACGATCGGCCGGCCGCTCCGCGCCCACGCGCCCGTCCCGCCGCGCACCGACACGGTGCCTTCAAACCCCTGGTCGAGCAGGTAGTTGGTGGCGCCCCGGCTCCGGCTTCCCGACGCGCAGATCACCGCGTACGGCTTGTCGCGCTTGAGCTTGCCGACGCGGTCGGGCAGCCGCTTCACTGGGATGTGGATGGCCCCTGGCAGGTGCCCGCTCCTGAACTCGGAGTCCTCGCGGACGTCGAGGACGCGGACGGCGCGCTGATCCAGGAGGGCGTCGAGCTCCGCGACGTCGATTGCAGGCCCGCCGAGGCGCTTCAGGAACGAGAACACGGATCCCTCCGGTGATGGTGTCGAGCGGATCCAGCAACGGCGTCTGCTCCCGGAAGGCTAGCCGTGGACCGCAGAAGCGCGTGCAGATCGCTCATGAACGAGACCGTCCCGGCTGTTCGTCCAGATGCTCGCGGATACGCCCGGCGATCGCGTCCTCGACGACCGAGTCGGGATCTCGTAGCCCGCCCAGGCTGGCTTTCACGCCAACCAGGCCGGCATACAGAGGCGGACATGTCGGACACGTCTCGAGGTGCTCCTCGACCGCCGACCGGGTACCGGCGTCCAGCTCGTCGTCGAGGTATGCGGAGACGTGGCGCCGTGCACGCCAGCAGCGCAGCGGCTGGGCGAGGCTCGCGAGCCGACGCTCGTCCCCTTCCGCGAGAGCGCTGACCAACATCATCCGGCCCCTCCGCAGGCGTTGTTTCGTGGCGGGCAGCCCGGCGTCCATGGCCCGAGCGATCTCGACCGCAGTCCAGCCGACGACGTCGTGCAGGACGACCGGCAGGCGGTAGATGACCGGCAGGCGGGCGAGCGCATCCTCGAGCTCGTCGTTCAGCTCGGCGCGCTCCGCGACTCGATCGGGCGCGACCGAGTAGCGATCATCCCGCCAGTCGGCCTCGACGGCGTCGATGTCCAACTCATCGCGATGAACTCGGGACCGATCGATGACGCGGTTGACCAGGCTGCGCCGGAGCCAGGCCGAGAGCGCCGCCTGATCACGAAGCTGGTCGCGGCGGCGCCACGCCCCAACGATGGTCTCCTGCGCGCAGTCCTCCGCCTGGTCGGAATCGCGGACGAGCCGGGTCGCGAGCCGGACGAGGCGCGGCAGCTCGGCTACGAGCGCCCGGGCAAACTCGTCGGGGCCATCAGCCCGGTCATCCGCCGGTCTTGCCTGGTCGTCGCCCAAGGTCACGCCACCTGGGATCGTCCCGTTCAGCGAGCGGCTCGCCGGGTGCTGATGCGCAGCACCGCATACAGCGGGCAGAACCCAACGATACCCGTCACGAGCAGGACCGCGGCGACGAGCCAAACGACGTAGAGCAGGGGGGCGGCTACGACGCCGGCGAGTGCGACGCCGGCCAGGCCGATCCCCAGCACGATCCTGATGATCCGGTCGATGGGCGATTCGTTGGTCGTGAGCTTCATGACGATGTCCTCATGCGGGCGACGGGCGAATGCTCGTTCCTGTCCCGTTGACGAGGCGATGCGCAGAATGGATACATCGGGCCGCACGTATCCATTGCCCGCCGGTTCTCGTCCTCGAGTCGAAGACGTGAAGATGGAGCGGTCCGCGCACAGGAGGCAGCACTGGCATGCAGAACACGCCACCCGTTCGTCCGAAGCTCACGAGCCGTGCGCTCCGGCGTTGGGTGGCGCCCCTCGTCCGGCACGCCCCGTCCCTCGCCTCCGCGTATCTCCTGCCCGGCCGCGTCTCACCGCGGACCCGCGAGGCGGCGATGCTCGGGGTCACCTCGATCAACCGCTGCGAGGCCTGCGAGGCGGTCCACGACCGGTGGGCGACGGGGGTTGGACTGCGGCGCGACACCTTCACACCGGATGAGGCCGCCGCGTATGCCTTCGGGCAGCGCGTGGCGGTGTCGGGTCCACACGAGCCGCAACCACTGGAGGGGATGAGCCGGCGCCACCGGCGGGAGCTCATGGCGGTGTCGGTCCTCATGGAGCTTGCGAACCTCTCGGGCAACCGGTTCCTGACGCCTCGCGTCGCCGCGCCCAGCCTCCAGGTCGGAGACCTGCGCACGGCCCGCGTGCTCGATGCCGGGATGCGCGCGGCCGACCGCCTCGGGCTCCGTCACGCCCGCGCTCGTGTCGTCGGCGGCGCCCGCGGCGACACCCTGGAGATTGGCATCGGGACCGGATCGAACCTCGCGATCTACCCTGCCGGCGCGGTCCTCCACGGCATCGACGTGAGCGCCCCGGCCCTCTCGCTCGCCGCACGCCGCGCCGGCCGCTCCGCACGCCGGGTGACCCTGGTGGAGGGGGATGCCGCAGGGCTGCCCTTCGACGACGCCTCCTTCGACACGGTCGTCGCCACGTTCGTCCTGTGCTCCGTCGCTGACGTGGGGCAGAGCCTGCGCGAGGCCCGTCGGGTCCTGCGCCCCGGCGGCACCATCCGACTCCTCGAGCACGCTCGCGCCCGGCATCGCGCGATCGGTGCGCTCCAGGCGCGGTCGGCGCCGGCCTGGGCTCGGGTCAGCGGCGGGTGCCGGCTCGATCACGACGTGCTCCGAGCCGTTCGAGACGCGGGTTTCGTGGTGATCGAGGAACGGCAGCGGGCCAATGGGCTCTTGGTGGAGGTCGTCGCTGCCTGATATCCCGTCGTAGATGTGAGCACGCCGGTGCCACCCCGGGTTCGCGACAACGCGCCGGCAGGAAGAGGTTTCGCGCCGTGGAGATGACCATCGACTTCCCTGGAGGCGCGCGAGTCGACGCGCACTTCGGAGGGTTCGTCGTTCCCGCCGACCAGCCGCCGTCGGGCGGCGGCGAGAGTTTGGCCCCGACACCCTTCGCCACGTTCCTCTCGACGATCGGCACGTGCGCGGGCATCTACGTGCTCGGCTTCTGTCGTCAGCGCGGGATCTCAGCGGAGGGCATTCGCCTCGTCCAGCGGATGCAGGTTGACCCGGCGACCCACCTGGTGAGCGAGGTGCAGGTCACGATCGAGCTGCCCACCGGGTTCCCGCCGAAGTACGCCGACGCGGTCGTTCGCGCAGCCGAGCAGTGTGCCGTGAAGAAGCACTTCGAGCATCCACCGGTCATCCGCGTGGACAGCGTCCTAGCCGGGTGACGCGATCGCGCCGGCCGCCTGCGATGTCCTGAGGCAAGGTTCAGGACGGAAGCCGTCTGGCCAGCACGACGGCGTCGTTGGCCCGCCGTCCGTCCCCGAGATCCCGCGCCACCGTCTCGGCTGTCTCGACCGTGAAATCGACCAGGCTTGCGGCGATCTCGGCAGGCGTGAAGAGGACCGCCGGGTCCTGGGGGCCGCCGGAGCCCTCAGTCAGGTTCGAGCGGTCATGGCCGACGACAACGAACCGTCCCCCGGGCATGACGGCTTCGGCCCCAGCTGCATAGATCGGGACTCGTTCGACCCGCGGAAGGTGCAGGAACATGATCGCCACGAGGTCGAACGAGCGCGGCTCCGGGCGCCACGTGAGGAGATCCGCGAGCACCCAGTCGATCTCCACGCCGGCGGTGCCCGCCGAGTGACGGGCACGCTCCAGCGCGACCGCGGAGAAGTCCACGGCCGTCACCTCCCAGCCCTGGCGGGCCAGCCAGATGGCATTCCGGCCGTCACCCGTGGCGAGGTCCAGGGCTCGACCCGGAGCGAGCCCAGCGAGGAGAGTCGCAAGGCTCGGCTCGGGCTCGTCCGACTCGATGGGGTCGCGGGCGGCATGGCGCTCGTCCCACAACTGCTGTCGTGTCACCTGCGCTTCGTCGCTCATCAACCTCTCTCGATCATCGGGGCTCGTCAGCTCGCATGGACCTGATCAGACTGGGCGGACGAGCGGCAGGTCGATCCAGAACCGGGCGCCGCCCTCGGCAGGATTCTCGACGCCCGTGCTCCCCCCGTGAGCCTCGACGATCGCACGCGTGATCGCGAGCCCGAGCCCCGAGGTGCCCGAGCCACGGTCGCGACTTGGGTCCGCCTGGTAGAAGCGGTCGAAGACGTGCGCCATGTCGTCGGCGGGCACACCCGGGCCGTCGTCGAGCACCTCGACCCGGGCAAGGCTGGCGGACCGGGGCGAGAAGATACCGCGGATGAGCACGTGGCCGCCGGACGGCGCGAACCGGATCGCGTTGTCGACGAGCGCCGCGATGGCCTGGCCGAGGCGCTCTCGATCCGCGGTAACCACGAGGGGCACGACCTCGGCGTACGCGGTGGACAGCGACACGCCGGATGCGTCTGCGCGGGCGGCAAACGCCGATCCGATGGCCGGAAGGACATCCGCGAGCGGCACCGATTCCAGCCGCAGCGGGAGCGCGCCCGCCTCGGCGAGGCTGATCGTCCGCAGATCGTCGATCACGCGCCCGAGGAGTCGGGCCTGGGACCGGATCGTTGCCAGGTGCCGGTCGTCATGCCCGTAGACGCCGTCCATCACCGCTGCGGCGGTGGCCTCGATGACCGCGAGCGGCGTCTTCATCTCGTGCGCGGCGTCCTGGAAGAACCTCCGTCGGGAGGCGTCGTTGCGCTCGAGGTCGGCGGCCATCGCGTCGAACGACCGGCCAAGCGAGCCGATCTCGTCCGCCCGGCTCGACAGGCCCGACCGGGCCGCCAGATCGCCATGCGCGACCGCCGCCGCGGTCGTCTCGAGATGCTGCAGGGGCTTGGCAATGCGGCGGGCCGCCAGCACCCCGAGAAGGGAGGCGATCGCCGCGGCCACCACCGCCACCACGATGATGGTGGTCGTCGTCTCTTGCTGCGCCTGGGCGAGATAGGTCCCCGGGCCGCTCCCCACGCCGGCGCCGGGACCCATGCCGTGGCCGGGCCCGAACCCGTTGCCGGCGGACGGCGCGCCAGACGCCTGGGCAGCCTGCGTCGCGGCGAAGCCCCGCCCCACGATGGGCGGCGTCGCGATCGCCACGGCCACCGCTGTCCCGACCGCCACCGCCGCGAATGCGAGGGCCAGGCGTGCGCCGAGGCTCCTGGGCACGAGGCGGACCGTGCGCGTCATTCGCGTGCCGCGCGATAGCCGACGCCGCGGATCGTCTCGACGTACTCGCGGCCACCGGTCCTCTCACCGAGCTTGCGGCGGAGGTTCTTGACGTGGCTGTCGATCGTCCGGTCGAAGGCGTCATACGCCTCGCCGAAGACGCGGTCGCCGAGCTGGGCGCGCGACCATGCGACCCCCGGAACCTCGGTGAGGGCGAGCAGCAGGTCGAACTCCGTGCGGGTGAGGGCGAGGTCACCCTGACCGCGGCGGACCTCCCTCGCAGGCTCGTCGATGTCGAGGTCGAGGTACCGGCGCGTCGCCGGCGCCACGGCCGGCGCGCCCGGGGGCGCAGCGACCGGTGTCAGGCGCCGGAGCACCGCGCCCACGCGTGCGACAAGCTCCCGGGGCTCGAAGGGTTTGGTGACGTAGTCGTCGGCGCCGATCTCAAGGCCCGCGACCCGGTCGATGACGTCGTCACGGGCGGTCAGGAGGATGACGGCCGACCGTCGACCGGCCGTGCGCAGCTCTCGCAGGACGTCGAACCCCGACCGACCGGGGAGCATGAGGTCGAGGACGATCAGGTCGGGCTCGTCCTCGAGCGCGGACGCCAGGGCCGCGTCGCCGTCGCCGGCGTACCGGACCTCGTGGCCCTCACGTACGAGGTAGGACCCCACGACCTCGCGGATGTGGCGTTCGTCGTCGACGACAAGGATCGTGCTCATGGCGAACACCATGGTAGGGCGGGCGGCCACGAGGCCGCCCCGCCCTGTGCAGGCGCGATCAGCTCGACGGTGCCGTGCTGACCATGGGGCACGTGCCGTTCCCGGCGCCTGTCCCGCGCATCACGCCGCGACCCGCGCGCGCGCCCATGCCGGCGCCGGCGCCCGCGCCCATGCCGCGCATGACGCCGTTCGGCCCCGCGCCGACCGCCGCACCCCGCATGCCACCCAACGTGACCTGGTAGACCATCGCCTTCGCCTGGACGGCGACGTTCGCCTTGAGCGTCTTGACCTGGTCGGCGGTGATGGCGCCTGCGGCGAGGCGTGCGTCGATCCGCGCGGACCACTGGATGACGAGGGCGTCGATCAGCTTCTGGGGGTCCACCTTCTGGCGCTCCGCGATCTGCGCGAGCGAGAGACCCTGCTGCCGCAACTCCATGACCTGGGCGTTGGTGAGGCCGAGGATCGCGGCCATCGTGCCGGCCGCCTGGGCGGGAGCAGCCGTCACGACGGGAGCGGCCGTCGCCGGAGCGGTCGGAGCCGGCGATGCAGCGACGACTGCGCCCGCTGCGAGAAGGAGGACCAGGCCTGCGCCGGCGAAGGGAAGGGCGAGTGTCTTCATGAACTGCTACCTCGATGCGATGGCGGCTGCCGGTGGGAAGCTCCCGGACCAGGCGCCGGTGATGGGCTCATCGTCAGCGCCGTCGATGGATCCCACGTGGACGTGGCGTGGAGATCGCGAGGGTTCTGGCCGGCAACCGGGCCGCGGACGGGCCAGGGGCGGCCACCGAGGCGCCGCCGACCGAGCCGGAGCCCGTCGAGGCGCCCGTGCCGATCCGGACCCGGGCCAAGCGCGGCAGCAAAAGGGTCGTGCCGGCGGCGGGCTCCCAAGGCGACGCCGGATAGCCCGACCGCCGCCAGTCGACCCTCGGGCCCCGGGCGCAAGCCCGGGGCCCTTCCACGTTCGGTTGCGTGATTGGCCACGGCCGTGGTCATCGCGCCACTCCGGCGCCCTGTGGCGCCCGTGGGCGAACCTGGGCCGCCGCGGGCACGGATATTTCTGGCGAAACTCGGCCGCGTGCACACGATTGGGAGGCGCGGACTTCCAGGAGGACGGAACCCGCGTGTGGGTACCCCCGGTCGGGCCCTCCGGCACCCTTTGTCGAGTTGCACGACCGACACAGCAGCGCGCAGTTGCCGATGTCGAAGGGCGCACCGCCAGCGGCCAGCGGCACGACGTGATCGACGGTCAGGTCGGCGGCGGGGTGGGCGTCGCGCTGGTAGCCAGGGCGCCAGTCGCCATGCTCGCCACGCCAGGCACGGAGCACGCGGGCGCTGAGACGTTGCCAGGTCCGCGTGCCGTACAGGGCGTTGTGCCTGCTGCGGTTGGACTGCCGAGCGTGCTCCGTGCAGCGGCTGCCCGCGCGGCTGGTGACGACACCACAGACCGTGCGCAGCTTCACGCACGCATCGTCGATGGGCTGGCTGGCGCGGTCTATTCGCCTACGGTGCTACGCCTGCGGGACCAACTCGCGGAGCGCACCGGGCGTCCGGGGGCCGTTCGCCTCTCGTCAGGCCCGCGAAACGGCCCTACGCTCACGGATCGGCGGGAGGCTCTGACACGCGGCCCACACCCTGGCCGCCGGGACCGCGCCGAGCCACTGGCGGGACCGACCCGCGACATGCGTCCCGAGGGAGGAGACGCGATGCGCCGGAGGGTGTTCCTGGCGGGGGCGGCCGCCGTGGCGGGCGCGGCCGTACTGGTCGGCAGGTCGCGAGGCGCGGCGCCGGCAGGTCCCCCGGGTGTCCTACCCAGCAGTCTCGGCAGCTGGGTCAACGCATACCTGGATCGGCCGCTCCACGCGGCGGTGGCCGGCCTGGTCGACCTCCAGCCGGACGACGACCTGCTCGATGTCGCATGCGGAGCGGGGTATTTCCTCACGGAGTCCGCCTCGCCCGTGGGCCACGTCGCGGGCCTCGACCTCTCGGAGCCCAAGGTGGACCTCGCCAGGCGGCGGCTCGCCGGCCGGATCGCCGCTGGGACGGCGGAGATCAAACAGGGCGACGCGGGGGCGCTGCCGTGGGAGGACGCTCGCTTCAGCGCCGTCACCTGCAGCGACGCCTTCCCGTTCTTCCCCGATCCAGACCGCGCCATGGCCGAGATGTGCCGCGTCCTGCGCCCCGGCGGGCGCGCCGTCATCGACATGAACCCGACGGTCCCCGAGGGGACTGGGTCCCATCGCATGAGGGGACCGGGGGGCGAGTTCTGGGCATGGAACGACGCGGACGTGCGGCGGAAGATGGAGGCAGCCGGGTTCGACGACGTCGCGATCACCCACATGCTCGGCACCGACAGTCGCATCTTCAACGCCCTGAGCCGGCGACTCTTCGGGACCAGTGAGGAGACGATCGTCGCGGCTGTCAAGCCAGTGCCCGTCCCGCGCGCGGACGCCGTACGGGCAGAAGAGGCCGTCGCCGTCGGCTGACAGCGGACCCGATCAGCAGTCACCTGATTGCCCGCAGGGTGCCTTGCACGCGGCGCCGACCCTCGCAGCGAGCGGGGCCTGCGGAACGTCCGCCGGAATGGGAAGCGCACGCCGCGTCGGGGGCCGATCAGGCGCAATGCCTCTAGGCAGCGACGGCGGGACGCTGCCAGCATCGGGCTGTACCCGCGGGAGGCTCTGACGCGCGGCCCATACCTCGTGCCGCCGGGACCGCGCCGAGCCACTGGCGAGACCGACCCGCGCGCAGGCGTCCCAGGGAGGATCGCGCCATGCGCCGCCGCACCACGCTCGCCCTCGTCGCCGGCAGCGCCGCGGCCGCCGCGGCAGGTGGCGCCATTATCGGCGGCCGCCTCCGCAACCACCGACCCGAGCACGATGCGTCGACCCCGGACAGTCGGACCATGGAAGCCGAGAGCTGGTACCTCGAGCACAAGCCCAAGATCATGCGGCAGGTGAGGCTCGCCCTCCGGCCCTTCAGGAAGCACCTCGTGGAGGCCTACGGCAAGGAGGAAGGGGAGGCGATCGCCAGCGAGACGATGCAGGGCTTCGAGGCCCTCCTGCCGGACCTCCCCTACATCGGCGGTGACGAGAACACCCTCACGAGGAACCTGTACCTCACCGCGGCCATGCTGGCGATGTACCGCGCGCTCCAGGCGCGCGGGGCATCGGTCGAGGAGGCCGCCCGCCTCATCTACCTCGGCACAGCGAGCTTCTTCAACAGCTTCCCGACCCGCTGGCTGATGCGCTGGCAGGGCCGAGGCGTGTTCGGTCGGAAGTTCCAGGACCAGCGCAGGCACGTCGCCGCCATCAGCCAACAACGCCGCTACCCGGATGACTGGGTGTTCGAGGTCGTCGAGGGCAACGGGCAGGGCTTCGCCTTCGGGGTGGACTACAGGGAGTGCGGGATCGTCAAGTACCTCGCCCGCGAGGGTGCGCCGGAGCTCGCTCCGTACCTGTGCTGGATCGACTATCCCCAGTTCGCCGCGATGCACCTGAGGCTCGACCGGACCGAGACGATCGCCCAGGGCGGGCAGAAGTGCGACTTCCGGATGAGCCGGGGGCAGCCGGTGAAGGTCGAGCCGGAGTTCCTGCATGTCTGACCGGATCACCGCCGCCTGAAGTCTCGACCTTCGGCCCGACCGAAGCTGCAACAAGGAGGTTCGCGCCATGCGCCGCCGCACCAAGCTTGCCGTCGTCGCCGGCGGGGCCACGGCCGCCGTCGCCGGCGGTGCGCTCGCCCGCGGCCGGCTCCGGGGGCGCGGACCGGAGCCACCTCTGCCCGACGATGACGCCTTCTTCACGGTGTATGCGCCCGGCGGGAAGTACGGCTTTCTGGCGAACGGGCCGGTCGGGCGGGTTATCGCCCGGGTGCTCATGCCGGTCGCGGAGGCTGGCGTGTACACGGCCGTTGCTGAGGCGCTTGACCTGCAGCCCGACGACGAACTGCTCGACATCGGCTGCGGGCCGGGGGCGTTTCTTGCCGCGAAGGCGCAGCACGTGCGCCGGGTCGTGGGCCTCGATCCCTCCCCGACCATGCTGCACGAGGCCGAGCGGCGTCTCGCCGACCGGCTCCTGGCCGGGACAGCGCGCCTGGTGACCGGCAGCGCCGCTGATCTGCCCTTCGGCGATGGCGAGTTCTCCGCGGTCACGGCCATCTTCGCGCCGATCAAGCACGCTGAAGCGTTCCGGGTGCTCCACCCGGGCGGGCGCGTCGTCTTCATTGACAACGACCCACGGAGGTCGGCGAGCGAGCCGACAGTCGCTTGGGGGCGCCGGCGGTACGACGAGGCCGACCACCGCCGGATGTTCGAGGACGCCGGGTTCACGGACGTGACTATCCGCTACCGCGGCGCCCCGCCGCTCGCGGGCGAGCTGCTCGCGAGCGGCCGCAAGCCGGCCGCGTCGTGACGGAGGAGGGCTCCAGACTCGGCACGACCAACCAGCCACCAGCCCGCCCGGTGTAGATCAGCTGCTCGGTGGTCAGGCCCGACCGGGCGCGTAGGTCGGCGAGGTGGCGCTTCGCCGTGCTCGGCCGGACGCCGACGCGCGCTGCCGCGTCCTCCACGGAACCGGCGGCGGCGACGAAGGCCGCGAGCACGTCGACCTGGCGGGCGGTCGGCGTCCGGGGGAGCGAGCCGCGCAGGCACCCGTCTCTTATGCGCGATGCCTTGTCGCCTTGGTCTCGGCCTCGAACCGAGACGCGCCGCCAGCAAGGTCGCACCCGAGGGTGTCGTCGTAGTCCTCGGTCCGCTTCTCGACCGTCGGGTGGGTCATGACCCGCACGAACTCGTGGTACGGATCCCGGGGCAGGAGGAGCGAGCGGACGTCGGCGGTCATGGTCGCCCCGAGCCCAGGGCCCTGGTTGCCAGGAGCGAGAGTCCCGACATCACGAGAATCGTGAGCCGGGGTCGTGCTGCGGTCCTATTCGCCTGCGGTGCTACGCCTGCGGGACCAACCCTCGGAGCACACCGGGCGTCTGGTGCCGTTTGCCTCTGGTCCGATGCCCGTCCGCCGCATACGATCAGTGGTTGGAGGGGGGCTCTGACACGCGGCCCAAACATCGTGCCGCCGGGACCGCGCCGAGCCACTGGCGAGACCGACCCGCCTCAGCCCGTCTGGGGAGGCGCAGTCATGGGTCACATCAGCAGGACGATCCATATCGAGGCGACGCCGGAGCAGGTGTTCGATCTCATCACGAACCCCGAGAGGCTCCGGGAGTGGCAGGTGCCGGCGAGCGAGGTGAAGGACATCACGGGCACGCCCGGCACCGTCGGCATGGGCTGGACCACCGCCTCGACGTTCGCCGGGCGCAAGATGGAAGGCCACATGAGCGTCACCGCGGTCGAGCGGCCACGGTCGTTCGAGGCGAAGGGCAGCGGCAGCATGGCCGCGACGTTGCGCGGGCGCTTCGAGCCGGCGGCGGGCGGTACGGACGTCACCCTCGAGAACGAGTACGAGATGCCGCTCGGCTTCATCGGTGACGCCGCGAACAAGCTCTTCTTCGAGAAATCGTTCGCGGAGTCCTGGGACAAGTCGCTGGCGAAGCTCAAGGCGCTCGTGGAGGCCGAGGCCTCGGTCCACGTCTAGGGGGCGCCCGGAGGGTCGGGCGATGGACCCGGCGGCGGTCGCGGAGGACGGGTTCGGCTACGTCGTCACGTCGCCGGGCGAGGTCCGGGAGGTCCGCCTGGACGGCATCCTGACCCATGGTCCGATCCCCATGCCGGAGTTCGGCTCGGCCTGTCGCCTCCGGTTCGGGCCGGCGATCGACGGGCGCGTCGCGGCGGTGCGCGCCTGGTTCGCCGCGCTCGGGCGTGCGCAGTTCGTCTGGCTCGTCGGGCCGCGGGCGACGCCGCCGGATCTCGGCGAGCGCCTCCTCGACCTCGGCGCCGAGCCCAACCCGGGTGGATGCGATGCTATGGCCATGGTGCTCGACCGCGAGCCGCCGTCGTCGCCGCCCGACGTCGAGATTCGCCGCGTCGAGACTCTCGCGGACTACTTCGCCAGCTGGGAGATCACCTTCGAGGGCTTCCGGATGCCGGAGGCTGAGCGCGAGGCGGTCCGGGCGACGCTCCCTGAACGGTGGGCCGTGTCGGTGAAGTACACGAGCCGCTGGGGCTATCTCGCTTTCGTCGGGGGCGTGCCAGCGGCGAACGCCCAGGTGCGACGCACCGTCCACGGCCCGCTCTTCCTCGCCGGGGGTGCGACGCTGCCGGCGTTCCGCGGACGCGGCATCTACCGGGCACTCGTGCGCGCTCGCTGGGACGACGCCATCCGGCTCGGGGCCGGCGCCCTCGTCGTCATCGCGAACGTCGACACGTCCTACCCGATCCTCGAACGCCTCGGGTTCCGCGCCGTCGGGAGGGTCCGGATGCTGGCCGACCGGAGCCGTCTCGATGCCTAGGCGGTCCGGCTCATCCGGGGAGAAGCAGGCCACCGATAAAGGAGCGACACGATGAAGGTGGCCGATGGCGTCTACCAGGTCGAGGGCGTGCGGGTCGCCAACGTCTGGCTCGTGGAGGTCATGGACGGCCTCCTGCTAGTCGACACCGGCACGCGGCTGGGCTCCGCAAGACGGGTCGTCGAGTCAATCGCCGAGCTCGGCCGACGCCCAGACGACCTGCGCTACATCGTTATCACCCACGCCGACATGGACCATGTCGGCGGCGTGGCCGAGCTCAAGCGCCTGACCGGAGCCAAGGTGGCGATCCACGAGCTCGACGCCCCGGTCCTCGCCGGCACAGAGCGTCCCAACAAGGGCGGCCTGGTGATGCGGGCGTTGTATGGCCTGTTCGTCCGGCCCGTTACTCCCGATCGCCTCCTCCGAGACGGCGACTCCGTCGGGGCCCTCCGAGTCATGCACGTGCCTGGTCACACCGCCGGCAGCATCGCGCTCGTCCGCGACGACGGCGTCGTCTTCAGCGGGGACGCACTGCTCAGCGACAAGCGGGGCAGGCTGATCCCGCCGGACCCGCGCCTCGCGCTCGACAAGGCCCAGGCCGCGGCTTCGGCGGACGCAATCCGCGCTCTGCGGGCCTGGCTCGTCCTCCCGGGGCACGGAACGCCCGCTGCGCCCTGATCCGCGCCGGCGCACGAGGGCCTGCCGCCGTCAGCCTCAGCCAGACTCCAGGCTCGGTACGACCAGCCATCCCTCCGCCCGCCCCTGGTAGATGAGCTGCTCCGTGGTGAGGCCCGACCGGGCGCGGAGGTCGGCGAGGTGGCGCTTCGCCGTGCTCGGACGAACGCCCACACGCGCCGCCGCCTCGGCGACGGAACCACCAGCGGCGACGAAGGCGGCCAGGACGTCGACCTGGCGGGCGGTCGGCGTCCGCGGGAGCGAGCCCCGCAGGTGCCCGTCTCTCACGGGGAGGGGCTCGGGCTAACCCGGCTGCGCGTGATGAGCCCCAGGATCACCGCGGTCACGGCGAGGATCGCACCGATCTGGTCGGGTGCGAGGCTGAGGCCGAACGCAACGACCAGGGCGATCACCGCCTGGACAAGGGCGAGCACCATCGCCGGTTCTCGGCCCCAGATGGTGCCGGGCTGGGTGTCCATGACGTCTCCCGTCACTTGACGCGGACGATGTCGCCCGGGTGGATGAGCCCTGGGTTGGCGCGGTACTTCGCGTTCTCCGCGAAGGCGAGGAGGGCCGCGAGGGTCAGCCCGTGCGCGGAGGCGATCGCGCTGAGGGTGTCGCCCGACCTCACGGTGACCGTCACGATCGGCGGCCGCAGAATTGCGTTCGCCCGGGCGATCACCCGCTTGACCCGGGCCTCGCGGGTGGCCGGCGGCCAGGGGTCGCTGCGCCGGCTCACGCTGTTGATGTCGGCGTGGACGACGACGGTGCTGCGGTTGATCGGGATGCCCAGCGCCCGCGACGCCGCGGCGACGAGCTGGGCGACACTCTCGAACTGGGCATCCGTGAAGGGCTCAGGTCCTGCGCCCGAGCACTCGATCGACTCGTGGACCCACTCGTTCATGTTCACGCCCGACGCCACGGCCGCGGCGATGGTCGGGAGCTTCGTGCTGGGATGCGCGACGTCGCCCTGGCTCCAGGCCGCGCACTTGGCGGGGTCGATCGCGCGGACGATCGTGCCGTCGCGGTCGATGTACGCCGTGGCGGACGGGCCCCAGGAGCCCGTCCGGTTGGCGTAGTTGCGTTCCTGGATGACCGTCGCCTTGGCGTTGGCGGTCTGGTGCAGGCAGGCGAGGATCGTCGGCTTGCGGCGCCGCCGGGCCCCTCGCGTCGGGTAGCCGTAGGCCTTGTTGGTCAGCAGCGCCGTGACCGTGCTCACTTCACGCGACTCCAGAACGCCCCGGCCTCGAGTCCCAACAGCGCGAGGATCGCGCCCAGGAGGGGCAGGAGGATCGCGGGGAGACGTGGTAATCGGGGACGACGACGTCGAAGACGAGGAGCACAACCAGGACGAGAGTGAGCGCCGCAGCGGCCCCGATCCGGGCCGAGGAGTAGACGTCGGCCCGAGCGCGGCGCTCCGCCGCATCGTCCCTGCGCTCATCGCCCATGCCGGCGCATTCGGTCGATCCAGGCATCGACGAGGAGCGGGAGCACGAAGCGGTCGAGGGCGCCGCCCATGACCACGCCGGCGAGGAAGGCCAACACGAGCTCCACGCCGCTCATCGCGCCGCCGCGAAGGTGTTGACGGCGCGGACGTACCCGGTGGGGGGAACCGGGAGTCGGTGTGGATCAGACCAGCGCGCCGTCACGCCCACAAGCGTGCGGGCGGCGGGCCGCGGCTTCTATTCGGCCGTTTGGGCCATGCCCTCGGGTTCGGGCAGACGCGAGGCAAGGATCCAGACGAGATGCGCCGTTGTCGCGGCTCTGTCGGATCAGGGCCGACACCCGCCAACGGTCCGTGAGGATCCGTCCCAATGGCCAACGTGCCGAACGGGACGCAAAGATCGGCCTGGAAGTGAGGACCCCGCAAGCCCGACGTGCGGTCAGCCGGGGTGTCACCGGCCCACTTCACGACCGATGCCTCTCGCCAGCGACGGCAGGAACGCTGAGGCTCGGGCCCGACAACGGAACGGTGGCCAAGAACAGCGGCATCCTGTCAGGAGGCACGAGATGGATCGGCATCGATGGGCGGGTCAGCTCATCGCGGGCCTCGCCGCGATTGCCCTTGTCGCGGGCTGCGCGACCGGCACGACAACCCCCGGGCCGAACGCCTCGGCGTCGCCTTCGGGGGCCGCGTCGTCGAGCGCGACCTCGACGCCCGAACCGCGGACCAGCACGGCGGCTCCCTCGGCGTCGCCAGCTCCGAGCCCATCCGCTGCCAACGAGTGGCCGTTCGTCCGCTCGTCATGTCCCGGCGCGAGCGGCCAGCCGTTGCTGCTCGTCGCGCTGGGCACTTCCGAGACGGCGGGTTACGGGATCGGGCCCGACGAGGCGTACCCGGCGCAGTACGCGGACATCCTCTGCAAGGAGCTCGGGGTACCGGTCGAGCTCCACAGCTACTACCCCTCGCCGATCGCGGACGGGTGGTTCCCGCTCGCATGGTGGAACGAGCGGGTCGCAACTGACCCGGCCATGCAGGCCGACCTCGCGGCGGCGAGGATCGTCGCTCTCTGGTTCATGGGCACCCACGACATCAGCCCGGCAGTCGCCGGGGGGTGCAGCGGCGACTGGCCGGATCCGCTGAAGACGTGTTTCGAGGCTGCCACGGCGAAGATCCCCATTGAGACCGACCGACTGTTCACGGCGATCTCGGAGCTGGTCCCCACGGGGGCGAAGGTCCTCGCCGCCGCGCCGTACGGGCTCCCACTCGTCATCGAGCGATGGGGGGCGGAGCCGTACTGGAAGGAACTGAAGCCGATCTTCGAGCGTGCCACCCGGCCCCTCGTCGGCAAGCACGTCACACTGGTGGACCTCGAAGTCGCGTTCAACGGGCCGACCCTTGAAGCGATGCCCGCCGCCGGTCTCTTCCAGTCGGACGGGGTCCACCCCACTGTGGCGGGTGCGCAGGCCATGGCGAAGGTCTTCGCGGAGGCCGACGGCATCGGCGACTGACGTCCGCAAACACAGGTCGGAGGCAACGGGAACGGCGACTGACAGGTCGAGGCGGTAGGGTTCGGGCAGCCGCGGGGCCAGGATCCACACCAGCTGCGTCGTCGTCTCAGCGCCAACCTTCGACCGAGCATTCGCCAGGTGGTGCTTCACGGTCGAGTGCGACAGCCCGAGGCAGTGGGCGGCCGCCTTCTCCGATCCGGCGGCCAGCACGGCGGCGACCACGCCGACCTCACGGTCCGTGGCGCGGCCGGCGGGGCAGCCGCCCGGTCGGCCCGGGTCCGTGCCCTCACGCAGTCAGCCCCGCCGCAGCCAGCCACTCATCCCGACCCTCGATCGGGATCGTGTAGGTTGCTAACGCGCGCCCGACACCTCTCGCCCCGACCAGTCAACAGGCACGGGCCGGACCCCTGAGGTCCGGCTCTGTTGTTGCCGGGTCGCCGGCAGCGCCGCCCGGGGCACGTGCCACGGGACGCCGGCCCGGACGCCGGCTCGCACGGTCGAATGCGTGCTCCGTCCGCCGCCCGATCGGGGCGCGGGGTGGCGGACGGAGCCCGTTCGGCTAGGTCAGATCCCGACGCACTGGCCGGTCACCTGGCGGCCGGCGACGTTGTGCACGAACGGGTTGAACCCGCCGGACACGCTCGGGGCCAGCCCGGAGCAGCTCAGGTTCCACCCGGCGTTGTTGCCGACGACGAAGACCTCGACCCAGGGATCACCGGGGTCGTCGGCCGTGATGTTCGTCAGCGTGATGTTCTTGCCGGAATGGTTGCGCATGACGCCGAGCCAGTCCACGGTGATCCCGCTCGCGGACAGGTTGCCACCCACCGTGTTGTTCTTGATCGACCAGTCATCGCCGGGGATGAACGGAGGGAGGTCGCGGGACCCGCTGCCGTCCAGGGAGACGTTCCCGTTGACGGTGATCCCGTTCAGCATCACGAGCGAGGCGTTGGTCGTCGCGAGATTGCCCTTGACGAGGATCACCGAGTGTCCAGCGGGGTTGTTCGCGCACGGGTGTCCAGAGCTCGTGACTGGGCTCCCGTCCCACGGATGGGACTCCGAGAATGGCTGGCAGCCCAGGCCCATGATCGAGTCCTGGCCGGCCGTGACGCTCTTGCCGACGGTGATCGTCGACGGAGAGCTCTGCGCGTCGAAGAATGCGCCCGGGGCGACCGTCAGGTTCCCGACGACATCGATCACCGAGCCCGGCACCACGTCGCAGAAGCCGGTGATGGTCAGGCTGGCATACGTGCCGGTGTCGACCGAACCGCCGCCACAGGTGTACGGCGCCGGGCCCGGCGCGGCGGCCATCGCCGATCCGCTTGGCAGCGCAAGCGCTGCCGCAACGGCGAGGGATCCCAGAATCCTGAGGCGTGTTGTCTTCTCCATGTGCATTGACCCTTTCTCGCGGCCCTCGCGGGGCACGCGGCCCACCCGGGTGCATTCAGCCCGGATCGAGCAGGGTCGGTCTCGCCATTGGCCCAGCGACGGTCTAGGCGACCGGATCGGGACGCCGCGCTGGTGGAACCCATCCCCCGATGAGTTCTGCCACCCTGCCGTCGGCGGATTGTGCATCGCGGCAGCGCACGCGTCTAGTGTGTTTTCCACAACCTGCCGTGCACCTGCGCACCGGGTCGGGGCGGCCGGGCGCGCGGTCGTTCTGGTCGAGGTGTCGCGCCGCGCCGCCTACGCGATCCCGATTGAATGGTGCACGAGGCTCGGCACGCTGCTCACCGGGACCAGCAAGATTGGCGACGGCTTGTCGGTGCCAATCCATTGGCGCCCCGACCTCGTCGAGCACACCGCTATTCGTCCGCCTGTACCTCGCCCTCAGGCTCGGGCAGCCGTGGAGCCAGGATCCACACGAGCTGCGTCGTCGTCGTCGCCCCCGCCTTCGACCGGGCGTTCGCCAGGTGGTGCTTCACGGTCGAATGCGACAGGCCGAGACGGTGCGCGGCGGCCTTCTCCGGACCGGTGGGGGACCCGGGAGTCGGTGTGGATCGGACCAGCGCGCCGTGATGCCCCCAAGGGTGCGGGTGGCGGGCCGCGGTTTCTACTTGGCCGTTTGGGCCATGCTCTGAGGTTCCCGGAGGTGGCCCAGCCTCGGGCTTCAGCTTCGACGCCCGGGTCAGCGGCCTGCGACGATGCGCCGGCGGTCCGCTCGCAGACCAGCAAGGGCGACGGCGCTAGCCGGGGCGGTCCAAGTTCGCGACGAACGCCCCTAGCCGGGGCGCGTGCCCGGCTCCATCCTCGGGGCATGGCGGTGACGAGCAGGCAGACGGCGGCGAGGCGGACCCGGGACGAGACCATAACGAGCATCGGACCCGAGGGACTCAGGGCAGCGGTCACGGTCTGGCTGGTTGTGAATGCCGTGAACCTGTTCCAGAGCGTCGGGTTCGTGACCCGGCCGACCGCGCCCGAGGTAAACGCGATCCTTGGCCTCGTCATCGCGGCGCTCGCGATCCCCGCGACTTGGGTGCTGCCCGTGTTCCGGCGTCGCCGTGCGGGCTGGCTCTTCCTCGTCGGGCCGCTCGTCTTCGATGCGTTCGTCGTCCTGATGCTCGCCATCGACTACGTCGCCAACGTGGAGTGGCGCGACCCGGTCGCCCCCGCGATCCAGGCCCCGTACTTGCTCCTGTTCTTCGGGAGCATCGTCCTCATGGGCCTGCCGATGTACCGGCTCGACCGTCGCCGCTGGCTCGTCACCGTCGTCACCAGCGTCATCCTGCTCGGCTCGATGGCCTACGCAATGTCGGCGGGCGTCGGCTGAGGACCGAGAAGCTGGAGCGGGTTGCTGCGGCACTACGTGAGTGACGTGCGCCTATCCGCACCTCGGGCCTGCCCCGCATCGGTGAGAAGCGCCCGGGCCGGAGGCCAGTCGGTTAGGCCGAGTCCTCGCGGACGAGGTGGAACCCCGGCGGTGGCGTCACCCGGGCCCATGTCGAGATAGTGTCGGTTCCAATCCAGTCGAGCACACTGCTACTCGTCCGTCTGCGCTCTGTCCTCGGCTTCGGGCAGCCGCGGCGCCAGGATCCACACGAGCTGCGCGGTCGTCGCCGCGCCCACCTTGGACCGGGCGTTCGCCAGGTGGTGCTTGACGGTCGAGTGAGATCGGTGACGGCCCGGACATACCCGGGGTCGCAACAGGCAGGGGAGCCCGGGAGTCCGTGTGGATCGGACCAGCGCGCCGTCATGCCGTTAGCGTGCGGGAGGCGGGCTGCGGCTACGTACGAAACTCACTCAGCTTGTCGTGATCCCGCCGATGGCCACCGCCCGAACGGCATGGATCGCGCCGAGCTGGTCGGGAGCCCGTGGATCAGGAGGGTGGTGGGTTGTTCTGCTGCTGCGCGAGCTGCTTCTGGACCTCTTGGTCGATCTGGTTCTGGCGCCGCTGCCGAGCGCGCCTGACCAGGATCAGGCCCATGACCCACGGCCAGCTGAGCGCCACCACGAGGCCGACGAGGATCGCCAGTGCCCAGTTGGGCGTGGCCGGTGTCGCCGTCCCGCCCGTGAGCCAGTACACGATCAGGAAGGCCACCACTCCAAGGATGATCCCGGTGATCCGCCGAATCATCTGCGAGCCCTCCAGTTCCCTCGGGCTGCCTCGCGCATGCAACACGGCACCCTCGACCTGAGCCTAAGCGCCGAGGGTCGGCCCGTCAACAGATCGAGCGTCATCGGATCTTCCGGCCTAGCTCGCCGCCTCGTTGGGGGTGATGTCTCAAGGAGACCGCACCTCCTCCGTATCGGCCCTAGCCCTCCGGCCCAGGCAACCGCGGCGCCAGGATCCACACGAGCTGCGCAGTCGTCTCCGCCCCCACCCTGGACCGCGCGTTCGCCAGGTGGTGCTTGACGGTCGAATGCGACAGGCCGAGGCGGTGGGCGGCCGCCTTCTCCGACCCGGCGACGAGGACCGCCGCGACCAGGCCGACCTCACGGTCCGTGGCGCGACCTGCAGAGCCGCGACCGGCCGGAGTACGCGCTCTCAAGCCAGCCGCCTCGCCGCGGCCAGCCACTCATCGCGACCCTCGATCGGGATCTCGTAGGCTGCTAACGCGCGCCCAACACCTGTCGGGCGCGCCAAAGCAACCTTGTCCGGCAGCACGACCGCCAGTCCGTGCGCGTGGGCCGGCGACGTGAGGCGAACCCGGACGATCTCGGATCCCGCGACCACGATCCGCTCGTAGATCGCGTGCAGCAACGGTCGCCGTCGCGTCAGCGGCCTGCGAACAGCGAAAGCTGGATGTCGGCAAACGGATCGACGTGCTCGAGGCCCCGCTCCTGCTCCCAGGAGGCCTCCGCCAACGAGAGAAGCCGTGGAGTCGCGACGTAGTAGCGGCCCCGCTTCTCTCCCTTGGGCTCCAGGAGCTCCGCCTCCACCATCCGCTTGAGGTCCCGCCCGCCGGCGTGCTCCGAGAGCTCGGCGTGTTCTCGGTAGACACGGTTGCTCACGCGGAATCGCAGGGCCGCGTCGAAGAGCGCCAGGATCGCGCGGTCTGGGATCCCCTGTCGCTGGACCTCCGCCTCGAGGAGCGCCCAGAGGCGCTCGGTCTGGCGGGCGCGGCGTAGGAGCCGCTGCGCCTGGCGGAAGTGCGCGGTCAGGGAGAAGCGGACCCACGGCCTCGCGTCCCGCTCCGGGTGCCACGCTCCTGCTCCCACCTCGGCGAGGACGTCGTAGTAGTCCTGCGTGTTCTTCCCGAGGTACTCCTCGATGCTCGAGAACTCGGCAGCGAGGATCCCGTCCTGCGAGAGCACGAGGGACTGGAGGATCCTCGCCATTCGGCCGTTTCCGTCCCGGTACGGGTGGATCATGACCAGGTTGAGGTGGGCCATCGCGGCCCGAACCATAACCGGCGTCGAGCCGGGCTGGTTCAAGCTCAGCATCAGGTCGTCCATGAGATCTGGAACGCGATCGGCCCCCGGGCCCTCGTACACGATCCGGCCCGATGGCTCGTGCTGCACGAGCACCGGCCCGGAGCGCAGGAGGCCCGGACCCTTCGTCATGTCGTAGTTGAGCATCATGAAGTGGAGGCTGTTGAGGAGGCCCTCGCTGTACCGGAAGTGCGGCGAACCCGCGAGCTGCAACACGTAGGTCATGGCATTGCGGTAGCCCGCGACCGCTCGGGCGGTCTCCTCGACGGCATCGAGGGGCTCCTCGCCCTCGGCGACCGCCATCGCGTCAGCGAGGGTGACGTAGTACCCCTCGATGGTGTTGGAGCCCTGAATGGCTCGGGCGAACATCACGCGCCTCAGCGATCCCATCCAGCGACGAGGCGTCTGGACGACCTGGTATCGGAGCGCAGCCCGAAGCTCCTCGATCCGCGCGACGACCTCGAGTTCCTCGAGGCTGAGCTCCGGCGCGCGAAGGAGGGACCGCTGGAAGCGGGCTGGCTGGCTGACCATGCGCAGGATAATAACCTGCACATTGCAGGATGGCAAGTTGATAACCCGCAGTCCGTCCAGGCCGGGTATCACGGGCACAAGCGGGGCAACGTGGTCGTCGCCTTGACGTAAGGCCGCGACCGGCCTTCCCGTCGAACAGGATGCCGGGTTCACGCGGCGAGAGGGCGCC
>Ga0315268_10001620_pt1 | contig 25944 bp, 26 predicted proteins | sample C1_top_MG_FD_204535 | JGI IMG/M metagenome (GOLD analysis project Ga0315268, IMG submission 204535) | Sediment microbial communities from Yellowstone Lake, YNP, Wyoming, USA - C1_top | ecosystem: Environmental > Aquatic > Freshwater > Lake > Sediment | place: USA: Wyoming | collected 2017-08-01
GAGGCCCTGATCGCCATGCTCACCCAAAGCTCCCCTGGCACCGCCTGAGTTGGTGCTCGTAGGGGCGCAGCATGCTGCGCCGGTTGTGCCGCCGGGTTCAAGGACGCGGAATCCTCACTTTTCTCTGTGACCTCTGTGGCTCTGTGTTCTCTGTGTTGGGCTTTCCCTGAGCTACAACCTTCCGCCTGCCGCCTACAACCTGCTCTTTCTCCCATAACTTCCCAGCGAGCCGGCTACGCATAGAAAAGCCAGCACCGCCAGCGCTCCAATCAGCAGAAAGGTGGTCATCGCTTCCTCCGCGGGCTGCTCGCTGAGCCCTGAACGCTTTCATCACGGAGAAGCGACAATCACGCGCGATTCTTACCTGCGCGGGCGCGATTCCGGCAGCACCATCTTGTTCAGCCGGTAGTAGGTCACCAAGTTGCCGTAACGTTCATGGAACATTCGACGTCGATCGAGCATCGTTGCGACTCTCCGCTACGAGTGCGATAATGGAATATTCGCACGGTCCTGGGGAGGGCGCTGTGTGAACCGGGGGAAATAATGGCACTGAGAGACGCGTGGATTGAGAAGCGGTTGCTTGCCCTGAGCAAAGCCGAAGGGGCGACCGGCAACGGCAGCGGCACGCGCAACGTCACGCAGATGCACTTTGCCCGCCAGGGCGTCGTTACCGAAGAGATGGACTACGTGGCGAAGCGCGAGCGGCTCGACGCGGAGCTGGTGCGCAGCGAAGTGGCTCGCGGCCGCGCCATCATCCCCGCCAACATCAATCACCGCAATCTCGAGCCGATGGCCATCGGCATCGCTTTCAATTGCAAGATCAACGCGAACATCGGCAACTCCGCGGTCACCAGCGATGCCACCGAGGAGTTGAAAAAGCTGCGCAACGCCATCAAGTACGGCTCCGATACCGTGATGGACCTCTCGACCGGCGGAGACATCCCCGCGATCCGCAAAGCCATCGTCGCGAATTCGCCCGTGCCCATCGGCACGGTGCCGATTTACGAGGCCATCGCGCGCGTGAAGCGGCCCGAGGACCTGAGCGCCGAGCTAATGCTCGAGGTGATTGAGGAACAGGCCGAGCAGGGCGTGGACTACATGACCATCCACGCCGGGGTGTTGCGCGAATTTTTGCCGATGGTGCGCGACCGGATTACCGGCATCGTCAGCCGCGGCGGCTCGCTGATGGCGCTGTGGATGACCGAGCACAAAAAAGAGAATTTCCTCTACGAGCGCTTCGAAGATATCTGCAAGATTTTCAAGAAGCACGACGTCACTTTTTCGCTGGGCGACGGCCTGCGCCCCGGCTGTCTGGCTGACGCGAGCGACGCCGCGCAGTTTGCCGAGCTGAAAGTTCTCGGCGAGCTGACCAAGATCGCCTGGGAACACGACGTCCAGGTAATGATCGAAGGCCCCGGCCACATCCCGATGGACCAGATCGAGCTCCAAGTGACTAAAGAACAGGAGATGTGCTACGAGGCGCCGTTCTACACGCTTGGGCCGCTGGTCACCGATATCGCGCCGGGCTACGACCACATCACCAGCGCCATCGGCGCGGCGATGATCGGCTGGTACGGCGCGTCGATGCTGTGCTACGTCACGCCGAAGGAACATCTGGGCCTGCCGAACGCCGACGACGTGCGCCAGGGCGTGATCGCTTACAAGATTGCCGCGCACGCCGCCGACGTCGCGCGGAAACGCCCCGGCGCGCGCGACCGCGACGACGCCATCAGCTTTGCGCGCTTCCTCTTCGACTGGGAAAAGCAGTTCGCACTGTCGCTCGATCCCGAAACCGCGCGCTCGATGCACGACGAGACGCTCGCCGATGACTTCTACAAGGAAGCCAAATTCTGCTCGATGTGCGGGCCGAAATTCTGCTCGATGAACATCACCCAGGTGGCTGAAGGCAATTTGGGAATCAGCCAGGCCGAGCGCCAGCAGAAATTCGTCGAGCTGCTGGCCAAGGTCGAGCGATAGCGCGCCCGGCGGGACAGGCTTTCAGCCTGTTCGGGTTTTCAGACTTGCATTCAGGACATTCACTCCGCGTTCTCCTGGAAACGTTTGCGGTGTGCCGCCTCGCACCGGATGCACCGGTGCCGGAGTGGGCGACGCTGGCTTCGATTTTCTCCGTCATGCGGACGCGGGATGAATTGAGTATCGTGGTTCCGCAGGAGGACGTACCGAAATCAGTTGTGTGCCAGCGCGATTTCCGGGCGCTCCAGGTCGTTGGACCGCTCGAGTTCGATCAGGTGGGTGTGCTGGCTTCGCTCGCAACTCCGCTGGCGGATGCAGGCATCAGCATTTTCGCCATCTCGACCTATGACACCGATTACATCCTGGTGCGCCAGGCGGATCTCTCGCGGGCTATCGAAGCGCTGCGAGCAGCGGGTCACACGGTTGGGGAAGAACGCTAAACGTTCCGAAGGACGATGACGACGCAAGACAACAAATCCGTCGAAGCGCAGGTTCGCGCCGAGTTCAACCGCTGGGCCGAAGCCGGCAAAGGCGAAGAGATGGAGCGCGAGCACCGGCGCATCACCGAGCAGATGCTCGCGCTGATGAAAGTGCAGCCCGCCGACAACGTCCTCGACCTGGGCTGCGGCGCGGGCTGGCTGTGTCGCATCCTTTCTGCGATGGTGCCCGAGGGGCGCGTTGTGGGAATGGACATCGCCGAAGAAATGGTGCGCCGCGCGCGCAAGAACACAGTCGAGTGCGGCAATGTCGTGATCATCTCTGGTGGCGTGGACGAAATCCCCTGGGAAGACAACTTTTTCACGCGCGTCATCTCGGTCGAATCCGCCTACTACTGGTTTGACCCGGCGGCAGGAATTCGCGAGATATTTCGCGTGCTGCGCGAGGGCGGTTCGGCGTGGATTCTGATCAACTACTACCACGACAACCCGCACTGTCACGAGTGGGGCCCGCTGCTGCTGATTCCGACCAAGCTGTTGAGCGCGGAGGAGTGGGCCGGATTTTTCCGCGACGCGGGTTTCATCGACGTGGAGCATCGGCGCATTCCCGACGACACGCCGGCGCCGGAGGTCTACACCGGCCGCTGGTTCCGCGACGCCGCGCACCTGCGGGCATTTCGCGAGGAGGGTGCGCTGCTCGTCCACGGCACCAAGCCGGCCGGGACGCAGCCCGCGGATCCGCTTCGCCTGCGCGTGCCGTGAGGGACGCCTGCCGGTTGGTTTGACGGAAAGGCAGAGCGGCGGCTATACTGCCCGGTTCTGTAACGCGTTTAACCATTCAGAGGAACCTATGGGAGTTCTGGACAACCGCTTCGAGAAGAATTTCGCGATCTCGACGGTGGACTACGTCTTCAACTGGGCGCGGAAGAGCGCGCTCTGGCCGCTGACGTTCGGGTTGGCTTGCTGCGCGATCGAGATGATCGCGTCCACGACGTCGCGCTTCGACATGGCCCGGTTCGGCGCCGAGGTGTTTCGTCCCTCGCCGCGCCAGGCTGACCTGATGATTGTCTCCGGCACGGTGACGCTGAAAATGGCGCCGGTGATCCAGCGCGTGTGGGCGCAGATGGCCGACCCGAAGTGGTGCATTTCGATGGGGGCGTGTTCCAGCGTTGGTGGGCCGTTCAACGTCTATTCGGTGCTGCAAGGTGTGGACAAAATCGTGCCGGTGGACGTGTACGTGGTCGGCTGCCCGCCGCGGCCCGAAGGACTTTTCTACGCGCTGCTGAAGCTTCAGGACAAAATTGACCAGATGTCGCTGGCGAAGCGTCCGACCGAGGTGCGGCTGACGCCTGGAATGGTGGACGATTTCAAGCGCGGCGTGATGGTGGCGCAGACACCCAACCCTCGGTAGAGCAGAAAATCCGATATTCGATAATCGATACGCGGGGAAGATCGAGTATCGAATTCCGAGTATCGAGTGCGAAAGTTCTGATTGGTCCGGGCGCTAAGCAACTTGGCACAGCGAACTGAAGGAGCACAACGAATGGCTTTTGTGCGAGCGGTGAAGGTGGCGGAAGTCCCGCCGGGCACGATCCGCGAATTGCAGATCGATGGCAAGACGGTGGCGCTCGCCAACGTGGAAGGGAAGTTCTACGCCATCGAAAACACCTGCCTGCACCGCGGCGGGCCGCTCGGCCAGGGCGTGCTTCAAGGTAAGACTGTCACTTGCCCGTGGCACGGCTGGGACTACGACGTCACCTCAGGCAAGACAGTGATGAACCCTGCCGTGGGTGTTTCCTGCTACAAAGTCGAAGTCCACGGGGAAGATATCTTCGTGGACTGCGGCTAGCCCCCGCCGGCCTGCCAGTAAGATATTTACTTTCAATTACTTAAAGACATCTTCGGCCCTTACCGTTCGGTCTTCGGGTGTGCCTCTGGACCCGATGCGGCTGTTATCTTTCTCTACAAATCTTTCGGCGCAAAGGTCGATTTGGTATTGGGTTGCGCGGCCAAGGCGTGTATAGTGCGCCCGTCGGAGATGAGCATTACCCGCCATCTGCACAAGCGGCACCACTGGCTGTTTGCCGTGGACCCGCACTACTACCACTGGGACACTTTGTTCGTAAAAGGCAAAGAGATGTGGCGCGGTGCGGGCAGCCGTCTGGACGCGCTCCGGCAAATCAAGCACGTGCGGCGTGGCGACCGCGTGCTGTGCTACCACGGGCAGCCCGACCGCTCGCTCTACGCGCTGGCCGAAGTGACCCGCGATCCCTATCCCGACCCGCACGACGCCAAGGGCAAAAACATGGTCATCGACCTGCGCGCGCTGGAAAAGCTGCCGCGGCTGGTCACCTTGGTCGAATTGCGCGCGAACCGGGCGCTGCGCAAAGTGAAGTTCCTCAAGAATATCCGCATGACCATCTCGCCGCTGACCGACGAGGACTACACCGAGATCCTGCGCATGGCCGGCATCGTCGCTGCGCCGGGATTGCCGCTGCCCTAGACCGAAGAGCGAAATTCGAAAATCGAAGCTCGGAATTCGAAGCTTGAAACTCGGGCGGGGAACTCGTGTCTCAACTTTTTGTCTTGGGGGAAACGCACTATAATTCACACCGCCGCTGGGCAAACGCAGAATGAAAAATGAACTGGACATCGTGCGGGATATTTCCGAAAAGCTGGCGAAGCTGGAGATTCCCTTCATGCTGACCGGCTCGATGGCTATGAACTACTATGCCCCGCCACGGATGACGCGGGACATTGACGTGGTCCTCGAATTGAAGCCGGAGGATGTGCCGAAGTTCGTGGAGGAGTTTTCCTTCGAGTATTACATTTCGCGCGAGACGGCGCTCGCGGCCGCACAAAGTTCGAGGCCGTTTAATCTTATCCACAAGGAGAGCGTCATCAAAGTGGACTGTATTGTACGCAGAGATTCTCCACATGCCGTGGCCGAGTTCGATCGCCGACAGACCGTTCAGATCCGCGACTTTCAGACGGTCATCGCCAGCAAGGAGGACCTGATCCTTGCCAAGCTGTGGTGGGCGAGGGATTCGCGTTCGGAAGTGGAGTTGCGTGACGTGCGAAGCCTGCTGGCCACCAGTCACAACGAAGGGTATGTGCTAGACTGGGCAAAGAAGCTGGGCCTCGAGAAACTGGTGCGGGAGTGCCAGCGTGGATGACACCGCTCCGGAAGTCAAAGAGTTCTACCGGTCGCTGTTGATGAAGCTATCCGGCGAGGAGCGATTTGTTCGCGGCGCGCTGATGTTTGACGCCGCCCGAGAGATGGTGCTGGCCTCGCTGCCCACAAACCTGAGCCCCGCCGAACTGCGTCGCCTTCTCTACGAGCGGATCTACGGTGAAGCCCTGCCTTTGCATCTTCTGCAGAGGGGGTAGCTAGCGCTGGGATTGCCGCTGCCCTAGGACAAAATCCGAAAACCGAAAATGGAAAAACGAAACTCGGAAAGAGCGCGAGTAGCGCCGCTTTCTCCCTGCCAAACTCAGCACTATAATGCGCCGCGCGACGGATCGAGAGCGGCCGGAGGAGATACGACAATGAAAATGCTGCGAATACTTCTGCTTGGGCTGGGCCTAGTGATGCTGACAGGGGCGGCGCAGCCTCAGCAGCCGAAGACGCGGGCGGCGGAAGAATGCGACGTCATCATCCGCAACGGAACGGTCTATGACGGCAGCGGAAAGGCGCCGGTGAAAGCCGATGTGGCCATTCGCGGCGACCGGATCGCGGCAATCGGCCAGCTCAAGGGCGACCGCGCGAAGGCGGAGATTGATGCGACCGGAATGGCGGTGGCGCCCGGATTCATCAATATGCTGAGCTGGGCGACCGAGTCGCTGATTTACGATGGGCGCTCGCAGGCGGACATCCGGCAGGGCGTGACGCTGGAAGTCTTTGGCGAAGGGATGTCGATGGGCCCGCTGACCGAAAAAATGAAAAAGGAGATGGTCGAGCAGCAGGGCGACATCAAATTCGATATCAAGTGGACTTCGCTCAAGGAGTATCTTGAATACTTGACGAAAAAAGGCATCGCGCCGAACGTGGCGTCGTTTATGGGCGCGACAACGGCGCGCATTTACGTGCTGGGGTACGAGGACCGCGCGCCCACGCCCGCCGAACTCGAGCAGATGAGGGCGCTGGTGCGGCAAGCGATGCGCGAGGGCGCGCTGGGCGTTGGCTCGGCGCTGATTTACGCGCCGGGGTTTTACGCGAAGACGCCGGAACTGGTCGAGCTGTGCAAGGTGGCGGCCGAGTACAACGGTATGTATATCTCGCACATGCGCAGCGAAGGGGCGCGGCTGCTGGAGGGGATTGACGAGGTCATCGACATCGCGCGCGAGGCGAAATTGCCTGCGGAGATCTATCACCTGAAAGCTGCTGGCAAACCAAACTGGGGAAAGATGGATCAAGCGATTGCCAAGGTGCAGGCGGCGCAAAAGGAGGGGCTCAAGATCACGGCGGACATGTACACCTATCTCGCCGGGGCGACGGGACTGGACGCAGCGATGCCGCCGTGGGTGCAGGAAGGGGGCCTCGACGCGTGGATTGCGCGGCTGAAGGATCCGGCCATTCGTGAACGCGTGAAACGCGAAATGGCCACGCCAACCGACAAGTGGGAGAACCTGTACCTGGGCGCAGGGCCCGAAGGAACGCTGCTCGTGGGCTTCAAGGACGAGAAGCTCAAACCGCTGACGGGCAAGACGCTCGCGGAAGTGGCCAAGATGCGCGGGAAATCGCCGGAAGAAACCGCGATGGACCTGGTGGTGGAAGACGACAGTCGCGTGGGCACGATCTACTTCCTGATGTCGGAGGACAACGTGCGCAAACAGATCAAGCTGCCCTGGGTGAGTTTTGGTTCCGATGCGGAATCGCCCGCACCCGAAGGGGCGTTCCTGAAATCGAATCCGCACCCGCGCGCCTACGGCAACGTGGCGCGGCTGCTCGGGCATTACGTGCGCGATGAAAAGCTGATCCCGCTTGAGCAGGCGATTCGCAAGCTAACTTCGCAACCGGCAGCGAATCTGAAAATCAAAGACCGCGGGATGCTGAAGGCGGGCTATTTCGCGGACGTGGTGGTGTTCGACCCGGCGAAAGTTCAGGACCATGCGACTTACGAAAAGCCGCATCAGTACGCGACGGGGATGGTGCACGTGTTTGTCAACGGTACGCAGGTGCTGCGGAACGGCGAGCACACAGGAGCGCTGCCGGGACGCGTCGCGTATGGACCGGGATATGGAAGGAAGTAGGGAGATAAGGAAGTGAGGAGGGGGCGGTGAAGAAAGCTGTGCTCGTGGTTGTAGGCGGAGCCGTTTTGGCGATGGTGGTGGTGGCACAGAAACCGGCCGAACGAGCGGCGCCGCAAGATTTGCTTGCCGGAATCACCTCGGGCCGGACGCACGTGGTGGATCTGAGCTACGCCCTGAGCGACAAACTGCCCGCGTGGCCGGGAAGCGGCCGCGCGTTCGATGCCACGGTAGAGGCGACGTATGAGAAGAATGGCTACTTCGCACGGAGCTTTCGCACGCTCGAACATTTCGGCACGCACCTGGATGCCCCGGCACACTTTGTGCGCGGCGGCGCGTCGGTGGATCGAATTCCGGCTCAACGCTTGATCGCCCCGGCAGCGGTGATTGATGTACGCGAGGAATCGCGACGGGACGCGGATTACCGGCTGACGGTGGCGCGCGTGGAGCAGTGGGAAAAGCAGCACGGGCGCATCCCCGCAGGGGCCATCGTCGTACTGCGCACGGGCTGGGCTACGCGCTGGCCCGACGCGGCGCGCTATTTCAACCAGGACTCCCGCGGCACGATGCATTTTCCGGGCTATTCGCTCGAAGCGGTAAAATTGCTCATCGAGCGCAAGGTAAGCGGGCTGGGTATTGATACAGGGAGCATAGACTACGGCCCTTCGAAAGGATTTGAAGTGCATCAACTCTCGCTCGGGGCAGGGCTCTATCACCTGGAAAACCTGGCGGACCTGAGCGCGTTGCCTGAATCGGGCACCTATCTGGTGGCGGCGCCCATCAAGCTCGAAGGCGGTTCGGGCGGGCCGTGCCGCGTGTTGGCGATTGTGCCTTAGTTCGAGACTGCTTGGTTCTGCGGACATCCTTGGATTGCTGCTCCGGACGGAGCCTCCCCGACGAAAAGAGTCGGGGCAGGCCGCAGCTTTTCGCCTGCGCCGAAGAGGGAGCCTCGAGGCTGGGGAGGAAAGATTGCGCTGGGACGGAGTAGTGCCAGTTGGTTCCTAACCTTCGCGTGGTGAGGGGCGTCTGTTAGTGGTAGAGTGAGGGGCTTCAATTCGCCGCGTGCTTGGCCCCAGATTAGACTGCGGAGTGCATCCATGAGAAGAAGCAAACCCCTGATGACAATTCTGTCGCTCGCTCTCGTCGCCGGGCTTCTGGCCGGCACGGTGAGCGCGCAGCAGGTGGACGTCAAAACGAAAGTGCTGAAAAACGGGATGAAGGTGATGGTGAGCGAAGACCATTCTATCCCCAATGTGGCGATGTACACCTTCTACCGAATCGGCTCGCGCAACGAGCGGCCCGGAACCACGGGCATCTCGCATTTTTTCGAGCACATGATGTTCAACGGGGCGAAGAAGTACGGTGCGCACGAGTTCGACAACGTGATGGAGGCAAACGGCGGCTCGAACAACGCCTACACGTCGCAGAACGTGACCGCCTACCAGGACTGGTTCCCGCGCTCGGCGCTCGAGCTGATCTTCGACCTGGAGGCCGACCGGATCGCCAACCTGAGCTTCGATCCGAAGATGATCGAATCGGAGCGCGGTGTGATCCAATCGGAGCGGCGGCTGAGCGTGGACGGGAACAACTTCGGCATCCTCAGCGAACAGCTCTGGGCCGCGGCGTTCACGGCGCATCCCTACCAGTGGCCGGTGGTCGGCTGGATGGTGGACATCGAAAACTGGAAGATGGAGGACCTGCGGCGGCATTGGGAGATGGGCTATTCGCCCTCGAACGCGACGATGCTGGTGGTCGGCGACGTGACCGCGGAGGAAGTGTTCAACCTGGCCGAGAAATATATAGAGCCCATCCCCTCGCACGCCCCGCCGCCGAACGTGACCACGCGCGAGCCGGAGCAGATGGGCGAGCGGCGCGTGACGGTGAAGAAATTCGCGCAACTCCCCATCGTGATGATGGGCTACCACGTATCGGAGACGGCCAACCCGGACTTTTACGCGCTGGCTGTGCTCCAGACGATTCTCTTTTCCGGCCAGAGCTCGCGGATGTACCAGCGGATTGTGGACAAAGACCAACTCGCGATTTCCATCGGCGGCGGGTCCGGCTTCGCCTTTGACCCGACACTGTTCACCATCACCGCGCGGCCGAAGGCGGGGATTGATCCCGCCGCGGTGGAGAAGGCAGTGTACGAGGAGCTGGACAAAATCAAGAACCAGCCCGTCACGGACGAGGAACTCCAGAAGGCGAAAAATATTCTGCTGGCCAACTTTTACCGTTCGCTGAAGACCATCAGCGGCAAGGCGAACACGCTGGGAACCTACGAGGTGTTTTTCGGCGACTACCACAAGCTGTTCACCGCCGCCGACGACTACAACAAAGTGACCAAGGAAGACCTGCAACGCGTCGCACAGAAGTATTTCACGGAAAAGAACCGCACCGTGGCGACGCTCATCCCAGAACGCCCGGCGCAGGCGGGGCGGTGAGGTGCGGCGATGACATCAAGGCATCTCACAAATGCGTCGGAGCCCGGAGGGCACCGAGGCGAGCGAACCTCAGGGGTTAAAAACCTTTCTTTTTTGCGCGCTGTTTCGGCACGGCTGAAGCCGTGCCCTCCCGACTGCGTTGACTCGAATTCATCCCTGCGGAGAAAAGCCATGAAGCGTGGAATTGCTCTCGTTGTCCTTGCACTTTTCATTTTGAGCGCAGCCGCGCCTCTGCTGGCGCAAGGCAGCGTCCTGAAGCTGCCACCTTACAAGAAGGTAAAGCTGCCGAACGGCCTGACGGTGTTGCTGATGGAGCAACACGAGGTTCCGCTGGTGAGCTTCAACTTCGTCGTCCGCAGCGGTTCCGTGGCGGATCCTGCGGGCAAGGAAGGTGTAGCGGATCTCGTGGCTAGCTTGCTGCGCCGGGGCACGAAGACCCGCACCGCCGACCAGTTCGCCGCGGAGCTTGACTTCATCGGCGGCAGGCTGAGCCTCGGGGCGGGCTACGACTCCTCGGAAGGCAGCGCCGAATTCATGAAGAAGGACCTGCCCAAAGGGCTCGACCTGCTGGCCGACGCGCTGCTGAACCCGACCTTCCCTGATGAAGAAGTCACAAAGATGCTCAAACAGAACATCGATGGGATCAAGTCCGCCAAGGACAACGCCGGAGGCGTGATCAGCCGGTACTTCAGCGCCTACCTTTACGGCGGCCACCCCTACGGGCGGCCAATAGGCGGGGACGAAAAATCGCTTGCGGCCATTACGCGCGCCGACGTCGTGAACTTCTACCAAACCTACTACACGCCCTCAAACACGATTCTCGCGGCGGTCGGCGATTTCAGCACCGCCGAAATGGAGAAGATGCTCACCGAGAAGTTCGGGGCGTGGCCCAACAAGGCGGCGCTGGCGGCTCGGCTGCCCGAAGCAACGCCGGTCGCCGGGAAGCGGCTGCTGCTGGTGGACAAGCCGGACTCGACGCAAACCTACTTCCGCATCGGCAACGTGGGGATCACGCGGTCGAATCCCGACCGCGTGTTCATCCAGGTGATCAACACGCTGTTCGGCGGGCGCTTCACCTCGATGCTGAACGGCGAGTTGCGCGTGAACAGCGGGCTCACCTACGGCGCGGGGTCGTCGTTCAGCCAGCGCAAGGGCCGTGGGCCGTTCGCGATCTCCACCTACACGCGCAATGCCTCGACCGAAAGAGCGATTGACCTGACGCTGGATGTCTTGAACCGGCTGCACGAAAAAGGAATCGCCGAGCAGGATTTGCAGTCGGCGAAGAGTTACATCAAGGGCCAGTTCCCACCTTCGATCGAAACGTCCGATGCCCTGGCCTCGCTGCTCACCGAGCTGGAGTTCTACGGCTTGGACGAGCGCGAGATCAACGATTTCTACGCCAAAATCGACTCGATGACGCTGGCCGACGCACAGCGCGTCATCAAACAGTACTTCCCGCGCGAAAACCTGGTGTTTGTGTTGATCGGCAAAGCGAGCGAGATCGGCGAGCTGGTGAAGAAATACGCGCCGACCGTGGACACGAAATCCATCACCCAGCCGGGGTTCTAGCGTTTTTCCAATTCTGGGCCTCGCTGGGATCACGTTGAGATTCTTCGGGCCAATGTCCGCCAGCAGCGGCCATCGGCCCTCAGAATGACATCCTGCATTTCTGGGCTCTCGCAAAGATACAAAGCTGCGCCCTGCGGGTTTAAGGAGGAGTCGCCATGCGCCGATGGTTTGCACTGCTGGTGGTTGCCCTTGTGATGTTGTGTACTGCGCCGAACGTTTTTGCCCAGGGAGAAAAGGTCACACTGTTTCAGAAGCCTGCACTCAGCCGGACGCAGGTGGTGTTCGTCTATGCGGGGGACCTGTGGATTGTGGATCGCGCGGGTGGCGACGCGCGGCGGCTGACCACTGACGTTGGCACCGAAACTGATCCCTATTTCTCGCCGGACGGCTCGATGATCGCGTTCACGGGCCAATACGACGGCAATACCGATGTGTTTGTCGTGCCAGCAACCGGGGGCGTGCCCAAGCGTCTGACCTACCATCCCGGCGCCGACGTCGTCGTCGGATGGACGCCCGACGGCAAGCAGGTGCTGTTCCGGTCCAGCCGCAACAGCTATTCGCGTTTCCTGCGGCTGTTCACCATCCCCGTAAGCGGTGGCTTCCCGACAGAAGTCCCCCTGACGCAGGCCACGGAAGGTTCTTACTCGCCCGATGGGACGCAGATGGCTTACGTGCCGCTGCCACGCGCGTTTCTCGTCTGGAAGCACTATCGCGGCGGGCAGGCGGCGCCGATCTGGATCGCCAAGCTCTCCGATTCCAGCATCGAGAAGGTGCCGCGCGAGAAATCGAACGACTTCAGCCCGATGTGGATTGGCAACCGCGTTTATTTCCTTTCTGACCGAAACGGTCCCGTCTCGCTGTTTGCCTACGACACGGGGACAAAAAGAGTTTCGCAGGTGTTGAACAACACCGGGCTCGACATCAAGTCGGCCTCGGCCGGGCCGGGAGGGATCGTCTATGAACAGTTCGGTTCGCTCCACCTCTTCGACCTGAATTCCGGCCGGGAACAGAAGTTGAACATAACCTTGGCGGGCGACCTGCCGGGCGTGCGCGCGCGCTTCGAGCGCGTAGGCTCACAGATTGCTGCTGGGGCCATTTCGCCCACCGGCGCGCGCGCGGTCTTTCAAGCACGCGGCGAAATCTTCACCGTGCCGGCCGAGAAGGGCGACCCGCGCAATCTGACGAATTCTTCCGGCGTGGCCGAGCGCGACCCGGCGTGGTCTCCGGACGGGAAATGGATCGCTTACTTCTCCGACGAGTCCGGCGAGTACGTGCTGCACTTGAGCAATCAAACCGGCCAGGGCGAAGTGCGAAAGATCAGTCTCGGCAGCCCGCCGTCGTTCTTTTATTCACCAGTGTGGTCGCCGGACAGCAAGAAGATTGCGTTCCACGACAAGCGGCTCAACGTCTGGTACCTGGACCTGGACAAGGGTACGCCGGTAAAGGTGGACACGGACCTCTACGACCATCCCGAGCGCTCGCTCGATCCCACATGGTCACCGGACAGCAAGTGGATCGCCTACACGAAGCGGCTGCAGAGTCAGTTCCACGCCGTGTTCGTCTACTCGCTGGAAACGGGGAAGAGCACGCAGATTACCGACGGGATGAGCGACGCGCGCTATCCGGTGTGGGACAAGAGCGGGAAGTACCTCTTTTTCACTGCGAGCACCGACTACGGGCTGGAGACCGGCTGGCTGGACATGACCAGCATCAATCGCCCGGTGTCGCGCAGCGTGTACGTGGTCGTGCTGCGCAAGGATCTGCCCTCGCCGCTCGCCCCCGAAAGCGACGAGGAAAAGGTGCAGGAAGCTGCCAAGCCGGAAGAGAAGAAGGAAGCCGCTCCCGCAGCGAAGCCGGGCGAAAAAGGGAAAGAACCGGTCACGGTGACAATTGATTTTGACGGGATCACGCAGCGCACGCTGGCTCTGCCGATTCCCGCGCGGAACTACATCGGACTGACAGCCGGAAAGGCGGGCATCCTGTTTCTCGGGGAAGCGCCGCCGGTGCCGGGCTTCGGCGGCCAGGGCGCCACGATCCAGAAGTTCGATCTCGAGAAGCGCAAGGTGGAAAAGTTCCTGGACGGAGTGACCGCTTTCGACGTGTCGTTCAATGGTGAGAAGATTCTTTACCGCATGCCCCCTGCCCGGTGGTTCATCGGCGGCACCGCGCAGCCGCCCAAGCCAGGCGAGGGCGCGCTGCGGACAGATGCGATGGAAGTCTTCGTGGATCCGCGAGCCGAGTGGAAGCAGATGTACCACGAAGTCTGGCGGATAGAACGCGACTTCCTCTACGACCCGAATGCGCACGGGCTGGAGCTGAAAGCCGCCGAGGCGAAATACGCGCCGTATCTTGAGGCGATCGCGGACCGGTCCGACTTGAACTACCTGTTCGCGGAGATGCTCGGGAACCTCACGCTCGGCCATACCTACATCGGTGGCGGGGACATGCCCGACGTGCGACGGGTTCCCGGCGGACTGCTCGGCGCCGACTACACGATCGAGAACGGACGCTACCGCTTCGCGCATGTCTACAACGGTGAAAGCTGGAACCCCCAGCTCCGCGCGCCGCTGACACAGCCAGGTGTGAACGTGGTCGCTGGCGAATATCTGCTTGCGGTGAACGGCCGCGAAGTGCGCGGCAGCGACAACATCTACAGCTTCTTCGAGTCCACCGCCGGGAAATCGGTGCTGCTGAAGGTGGGTCCCAGTCCCGACGGCAAGGACGCGCGCGAAGTCACCACGGTGCCGGTGCCGAACGAAGGCGATCTGCGGGTTTTGGCGTGGGTCGAAGGTAACCGCCGTAAGGTCGAGCAAATGAGCAATGGGCGGCTGGCCTACGTCTACCTGCCGAACACCTCGACGGCCGGCTACACTTTTTTCAACCGCTACTATTTCTCGCAGGTGGGGCGCGAGGGCGCGGTGATCGACGAGCGCTTCAACGGCGGCGGCAGTGTGGCCGACTACATCATCGACTATCTGCGCCGCCCACTGTTGAGCTACTGGCACACGCGCGAGGGCGAGGATTTTGCCACGCCGTTTGCTTCCATCTTCGGGCCCAAGGCGATGCTGATCAATGAATATGCCGGATCGGGCGGCGATTTCCTGCCGTGGGCGTTCCGCAAGTCAGGGGTCGGCCCGCTGATCGGCAAGCGCACCTGGGGCGGGCTCGTCGGCATCTACGACTACCCGCAGTTGGTAGATGGCGGCTCGGTGACCGCGCCGCGGCTCGCTTTCTGGAACCCGAACGGCACCTGGGATGTGGAGAATAATGGCGTCGCGCCCGACATCGAAATCGAGCTCGACCCCAAGGCCGTACGCGAAGGCCACGACCCGCAGCTCGAGCGGGCAGTGCAGTACCTGCTCGACGAGTTGAAGAAGAACCCGCTGCCGAAACATCAGCGGCCGGCGTTCCCGAATTACTACAAGAAACCTTAAGACAAGTCCGCGGTTCACTCCGTAGGGGCGCAGTCCCAAAGTTTCGGGGCTGCGCCCCTACCTGCCTTCAGGCGCGTGATACCGGCGAAACAAGGATTTTGTTTGCGTCCCGCAGCGGCTGCGAAGAGGTTGGTGGAAAGCTTTGCCGTTCGCGGGCCAGGGTGGTGCACGTGCGAGCTGACTCGGAGCCTCACATAGCTGCCCAGTTAGCTCCGCTCAGGATTCCACCTCAGATGGGACCAGACACGGATCCTGCCAGTGAGCTGCGGAAAGCCGCTGCGAAATCTCGATTGCGCCTCCTGAATTCTGATCTTTATTCCTCCGTGTTCATCTGCCTGTAACACGCCGCGCCTAGGCTGCACGCGAGGTCGAAACATGGACGGCGCGAATGAAATGGCCTCGTGGGCAACCGATGACCCACTGTGGTTTGTGGCGGGCGCCGCGTTCCTGCTCATTTTGGCCACCCTCAAAAGACAGCCGCATCCGAATCATGTCTTCTTTCTGCAACTGATCGAGCGGCTGGAAGAAGCAACCTGCGGGGACTCCCACGGGAAGCCGATGGATCTCTCGTCAGAACGTGCTGGCGAAGCACCGGGTCTTGACCATGCGGATGGTGGAAGCAACTTCGATCCGAACCTCAAGTCCCTACAACCCAGTGAGCGTCAACGCGATCGTCGGAACAGATCTGCCAGCACTGATCTAGCAGGGTGTGGAGCTGGCGGACAAGAAGCTCGAAAGCGATAACTCCGCGCGCCATGGCCGCGATCCGCGAGCCGGATCGTTGCCAGCAGCAACGAGCAAAGACCCGGCGCGAGTGAACCACAGCCGTTGTTCTGTCCTAGCCGCGTCCTGCCTCGAACGTGTCGCCGACTGCCTTCAGGCCTTCGCGCGACCAAAGGAGTTCGTTGTTGCGAGGACGAACCAAGCCAAGGGAGCAGAGCCGTAGATAGCTACACATTGCTGATCCTAATTGTGGGCGCAACCCTGTTGTTTGAGGTTGCCAACGGTTGGAATGATGCAGCCAACTCGATTGCGACGATCGTCTCCACTCGCGTGCTGGCCCCCCTGGCAGCGGTCGCCTGGGCGGCATTTTGGAACTTTGTGGCGGCCTTCGCCTTCGGCACTGCGGTGGCGAAGACGATGGGCAAGGGTCTGGTTCGCTTGGAGGCAGTCAACGAGTACGTGCTGCTGACCGGCTTGCTGGGCGCCATCATCTGGACAACTGTCTGCACCAGGCGCGGTTTGCCCATCAGCGTATCGCACTCCCTTATGGGCGGCTACGGCGGGGCGGCAATAACCAAAGCGGGCTTCGCGGCAATTATTGTGTCCGGCTGGGTGAAACCCATCATCTTTATTTTCCTGGCACCTCTGATCGGCTTGCTAGTTGCCTTCATGGTTTCAGTCGGGACCATTTGGCTCATGCACCGCCAGGCGCCATCGCGGGTGGATCGTTGGTTTCGAAAGCTACAGTTGGTCTCAGCCGCCGCTTACAGTTTAGGCCACGGCACCAATGACGCACAGAAAGGGATGGGTATCATCACCGCGGCACTCGTGGCCGGCGGCGTGTTGAAAAGCTACGAGGTGCCGTTTTGGGTCATCATTTCGTGTCACGCCGCTATCGCCGGAGGCACCGTTGTCGGCGGCTGGCGCGTGATTAGGACAATGGGCCAGCACATCACGAAGCTGACTCCTTTCGGGGGCTTCGCGGCCGAAACAGCGGGAGCCTTGACATTGTTTGGGACCGCTCAAGCAGGGATCCCCGCCAGCACAACACACACGATTACCGGAGGCATTGTCGGAGTTGGTGCGGTACGCAGGCTCACCGCCGTTCGCTGGGGCGTCACCCGTCGGATCCTCTGGGCATGGGTTCTGACAATTCCTGGATCCGCCGTAATGGGAGCGTTCCTCTATCACATCCTAAGTCGCTGGGCGTAGTGTCCCAACTTGCCCACTGGCTGTGACTTCGGCACGCTGTGCCAAAAGGGAAGGATTTTGCCAATTTCGCTACCAAAGGCGGGTTGACGGTGTGCCCGGCTGCTAACAACTGCCCACTTATGGACGGGTTTTGATCAATCCCAGTGGAGTCAGACGATTGTGCCGCCGCAGGAGGAGCCGCCGCCGGCAGTGCAGCCGTAGCAGTGGTTGCCGGTGACGATGCGGCGGGAGTGCAACCGCGCGGGATCGAGATCGCGGATGTGGCATCGGAGCTGTGATAACGTTGCCGGGAACTTTTCCTGATGCCGGAATTGCCTGAAGTCGAGACGGTGGTGCGCAGCCTGCAGCACGCGGTCGTGGGGCGGACGATTGTGGGCGTGCGCCTGAAAGAAACTGATTTCATCGAAGACCCGGAAGCGCTCGAACGGTTTCTCCCCGGTTGCCGGATTTCCAGGGTCACGCGTCGTGGCAAATTCGTCGTGCTGGAACTGGAGCGATCTGTCGAGGCCGGCGCACGTCGTTTCCTGCTGGTGCATTTGGGGATGACGGGGCGGTTGGTCACCTGCCGTCCCGAGGAAGTGGTCGCGCCGCACACGCACGTGTTTCTCGCCCTGGATGATGGGAGCGAGCTGCGCTACGCGGACGTACGCCGCTTCGGCCGAATCCGGCTGACCACAGACTCGGAAATGCCGGAGGGCCTCCTGCGGCTGGGGCCGGAACCGCTGGAGATTACCGCGGCGGAGTTCCTCCGCATTTTCAGTGGGCGGCGCGCGATGATCAAGGCGCTGCTCCTGAACCAGAAGGTGCTGCGCGGCCTCGGCAACATCTATACCGACGAAGCGCTGTGGCGCGCGCGAATTCATCCGCGGAGGCTCGCGTCGAATCTGAAGCGGGAAGAATTGCGACGGCTGCGTCGAGCCCTGCAAGGCGTGTTGCGCGAGGCGATTCGGCTGCGCGGCTCGTCCGTTTCGGACTATGTGGATGCGCAGGGGCGCCGCGGGGAGTACCAGAGGTGTCATCGCGTTTACCAGCGCGAGGGGAAACGCTGCTTCCGTTGTGGCACGTTTATCCGGCGCATCATCGTCGCTGGGCGCAGCAGCCATTTCTGCCCGCGATGCCAGCCGACACCGCGCCGCTCGGGTTTGCGCCGCAGGGTTGGGTGAGGTGTCGCAAAACTGGGTATCCGGTTGCTCCATTCCCCACGAAACGCGCCTGCCCGTAGGATGAACTGACCCTAAGCCCTATGTCTGTAATGGCTTGGAGTGTGTTAGGGGCCGCGCGCCCCGGCTTTTGGCGTGCTCTTATTACACATCGGGCGGAGGTGCGGATTACGACTCCAGATTCGGACGTCCTCCGGCCGCGAGGGCGTTTGCACCTGTTCGGAGCCTCCGGGTAAATCGCTCCTCTTGATTGCTACAGGCTCAGCGGCCCGCCCTTCGCCCTTCGTATTCGTTGATCGGTGGACAGGTCGTTCGCCGTTCGAGCAGCCCTGCCGCGCTGGAAGAGCTGAACCTCACCGCTGCCGCGCGGAATGTATTCCGCCGGAAGTCGCACGCGCCCGTAGAAAGCACAGGAAAAAATGTGGACTGATAAGTTGGCCTTTATCGGCGCGGGGAATATCGCCGAAGTGTTCATGGACCGGCTGATCTCGATCGGCTCGATTTCGCCCTCGCACGTGTTTGCGTGCGACGTGCGCGCTGATCGTCGCACCTACTTGCGGATCCGCTTCAAGGGATTGCACACCAGCGAGGATCCGCGCGAGGCGGCGCAGTTTGCCCGCTGCGTCATCGTGGCCACGCCGCCACCGATGGTGCTGCCGGTGCTCAAGGAAATCCGGCCGCTGCTGACAAAGCAGCACGTGGTCATTTGCCTGGCCACGGCGGTATCGCTGGCGAAGTTGCAGGAAGTTCTCGGCGACGTCCAGGTGGTCCGGGCGGCGATCAATATTCCGTCGCTGGTGGGCGAAGGGATGAACGCAGTGGCCTACGGCAGCAAGGTCACGCCGGAAACAAAGAAGTCCACGCAGACGCTGCTGGACCTGTTCGGGCGGAAGCTGGAAGTTTCCGATGAGCAGATGGATTTCTGGGTGACGATTTACGCCGCCGGGCCCGCGTGCATCCTGCCGGTGATTGATGTCCTGGCCAAGGCGGCTGCGGCACGTGGCGTGGATCATGACCAGGCGCTGGCCGGAGCGGCGCAGATCGTCCTCGGCGCGGCTCGGATGGTCCTGCAGACGGGGAAGGAACCGATAGACCTCGGAAAACTCAGCGCTGGATTGCGTGAGGCGACCGCCGAAGAAGGCTTGAAGTTCTACACCGAGGCGTATGAGGAAGCCGCCGCCAAGTTGAAGGAATTGGCAGCGGTGAAGATCTAAGCCGACGCGGCTTGTCGGTCTTCCACTCTCCCGAGCATTCGCGCGGAGCTTCAGTGTGTGCGCGCACGGTAGAGAATGACGCGCACTTTTTCCAGGGTGATCAGGCCGCCCTCGACCATCTCGTCCAATTGCGGCAGAAGCTTCTCGATTCGCTCTGCGAATTCAACCGCATTCTTCATTGGCGACTTTCGTGCATCAAGGGCAGGGCGAAACTCTCCTCGGTTCTCATCCGATATTTGCCTTTCGGGTTTCGCTTTCTATCTTGCCGTGGCGCCTTGGGCTTGCGCCGCGGGACGCAGCAGGGGAGCGGCCGCGGCGAAAATACGCTCACCCCAGACGCGGCGCTCACGGCGTTCGAGCCAGAGCACGCGGTCGTGCAGGCGCGCGAAGTGGGGCTCGTTCAACATTTCCTCCAACAGGTCGTGGATGCGCTGCTGGAATTCCAGGCTCTCGGACCGGAAGCCGTCGGGCGGAATACCATCGGCCAGCGGCGGCACACCGACCAGAAGCGAGTAGGTGTTCATCCACCACTCGAGCCAGACCTCCAGGTGCGGCTGGCGGCCGAATTTATTGACCAGATAGCAGTAGTTATCGAGGACGGAGCGATCGCAGATGACGTGCGGCGCGCGGGCCGCGGCGTCTAGCTCGGCGGCAATCTGCGCGTGTAGGATCCAGAGCTGGCCATCGAGCGTAGTCGCTTCGTTCACCGGAAAGGGCGAGCGGCGCGCCACCTCGGTGACGAGTTCGACGTTGTGGTCTGCCTTTTTCAGCAGGGAACACGTCTCGTAAGCGAGAGTGGTCTTGCCGACGCCGTGGGTACCGATGAGCGCGAGCTTCAATGTGCTTGGCATTCCCCGTGGGTGCTCAATTTCTAGCACAGTTTTGCCGCGATGCAAGAGGATTCGCGGGCTTGGAGCTGGAGCGACGACTGGCATAGAATTCGCAGCCGGAGATCGCGGATAGCTATGCGAGCGGTCGTGCAACGGGTCAGCCGGGCGCGGGTCGTCGTAGACGGCCGCGTGAGCGGAGAGATCGGCGCGGGCGCGCTCGTTTTGCTCGGCGTTGGCCGAAACGACACTGTGGAGACTGCCGCGTACATGGCCGAGAAAGTCGCCACGCTGCGCATCTTTGCCGACGCGCAAGGAAAAATGAATTTGTCCATTGTGGACACGGGCGGCGCCGCACTCGTCGTCTCGCAGTTCACGCTCTATGGTGATGCGCGCGGCCAGCGGAGGCCGAGCTATCTTCAGGCCGCGCCGCCCGAAGAAGCCAATCGCCTCTACGAGGAATTTGTGCGCGAGTTGCGCGCGAAGGGCGTCCGCGTCGAAACCGGCATTTTCCAGGCGCACATGGACGTCGAGCTGACCAACGACGGCCCCGTCACTATCCTGCTCGATTCGGACAAAACGTTTTGAGCCGCAAAGCGAAAGCGTCATCTCCATCGGCCCGCGAGGTTCTAGCGCGGCTGAGGGCGATGGGAGACCCCCGGGTGCGCGCGGGGATGGCGCGGTTCGGCGTTTTCGCCAAGAAAGCGTACGGGATTCCGACACCGGCGCTGCAGCGTTACACGCGCGAGATCGGGTGCGACCACAAACTAGCGGAGCAGCTCTGGCGCACGGGGGTCCACGAGGCGCGGGCACTGGCATTTTTCATCGCTGAGCCTGCCAAAGTCACCGAAGCGCAGATGGAGTGCTGGGCGCGCGATTTCCACTCATGGGATATCGTGGACGGGACTTGCCGGTATCTGTTCCTCTACACGCCGTACGCCTGGAAGAAAACCAGCGAGTGGAGCAAGCGCAAGGAAGAATTCGTCAAGCGCGCAGCGTTTTCACTGATGGCGTACCTAGCGGTACACGACAAGCAGGCACCGGACGCCAAATTCGAGCGGCTGCTGCCCATCATCCGGCGCGTGGCCACCGACGAACGCAACTTCGTGAAGAAAGCGGTCAACTGGGCGCTGCGGCAAATCGGCAAACGCAACCTGCGGCTGAACCGCGCGGCAATTGCCTGCGGCAGGCAGATTCGCGCGACAGATTCACCCGCGGCGCGTTGGATCGCGGCGGATGCGCTGCGCGAACTGACCAGCCCGACCGTGCAGCGCCGCCTGAGACTCAAACGATGAGTGCTTCCTCCGCCGCGCAATTTCGAATACGTCCCGCCGCAGCCGGCGATGCGGAGCGGATCGCCGTTCTTTCCGGGCAGTTCGGATATCCGGCGACCGCCGAGCAGGTGTGGCAGCGTCTCCAGCGGCTCGAGGGAGATTCCGAGCACGCAGCCCTTGTGGCACAGGCGCCGGGCGGGGAAGTGGTCGGCTGGCTGCACGTCCACCTGGCTCACACGCTGGAACTGGACACGCAGGCAGAAATCAGCGGGCTGGTCGTGGAGGAGGCGTGGCGCAGCCGCGGCGTGGGACGCGTGCTGATGGAGTACGCCGAGAAGTGGGCGGTGGCCCAAGGCTGCCGGACGATTCGCCTGCGCACCAACGTCCTCCGCGAGCGGGCGCACACCTTCTACGAACGCCTCGGGTATGAACTCTGGAAAACGCAGAAAGTCTTCCGCAAGACGCTATGAGTTGATCCTCGACAACTGAATTTGTTTCCTCAGGATTCTGGCTTGACGAGCGGAACGAGCGGGCGCACCTGCTGGTATTTTTCCGGATGCGTAGTGACGAAGTCCCAAATGTCGTCAGGCGAAGCCGCGCCCGGATCCACGCCGAATTTCTTGCCAACCTTCAAGTAGGCGTGCGCCACAACCCAGGAGCAAATCGGGTAGTTGTCCATTCCCTTGCCGAGCCGGCGAAAGACGTAGGCGCCCTGCAAGAACCAGTCGAGTAAATGCAAAACGATCATGAAGTAGTCGTACTCTTTGCCGACGTAGTGTTCCGCCGCCGCGACCACTGTTTTGATTTCGTCGGGTGTGAGGTTCAAAGGTCGGTAGACGGCTACTTCCGTGCGGCCGTCGCCGTAGCCGACGATCAGCCGCCGGCAAACCACGCGGCTGAGCGCTTCGACCACCACTGCTTTTTCGGTGGGGCCGCCCTCGACGACAATCCCCACGTGGTTGACTTTGGTGCGCGATTCGCCGATGTGGCGGGTGAAAACACGGATCAGGCGGCTAATCAGGCCGTGCCCACGTGTCAGGAAGATGTCAGCGGGCTGGAGGATCTCGCTCATTGCGGCCTCGGGCGGGACGCAAGCGGGTAGTATACAACAATTAACTGCAAGGGTACTTCACTGCCTGTGGAAGCACGGTCAGTGGGCGCGCGAGAAGTGCTCGTGGACCACGCGCCACTGCTTGCCCTTGCGCGCGAAGACGTGCGTGCCGCGGCCGCGCAGCTTGCGCCCGCCGCTGAGTCCCACCGTCCAATAGAACGTGGCCACGGCAGTGTAGCCGCTGACGTGGACGTGCGGCTGTTCAATCCGGTAGTTCATTTTCGGCGCGCGTTTCAGGTAGTAGTGAAACGTGCGCGCGAGCGGTCCGAGGCCCCGGATGCGTTTGTGGGTGGTCGAAGAAAACCCGACAAAGTCCTTGGAGAACATCTTGAGAGCGCTGGCGACATCACCGCGGTTGAACGCGCGGGCCTGATTGCGCTCGAGTCCCAGGATTTTCTGCCGGATGGACTTGCTCATGGTTCACCTCGCGGGCGGGCGCGTGCGTACCCTGATTGTAGCAGCGGATCGCAGTAAAGGTCGCGTCGAATCGAAGCTAGAAGCCGCCGCCGCCACCTCCGCCGAAGCCACCGCCTCCTCCACCGCCGCCGCTGAAGCCTGAGCCGCCGGAACTGCGCGGGGCGGAAGCCATCGCCGCGCCGGCGCGAGCGGACATCGAGTTGAGATTGTTGACAAAGATGCGCGGCTGGAAGGTCTGGTAATTTCCGCCGGTGTACCAAGCGGGCTGCTGCCGGTAGATATCCTCGAAGGCAGAGGCCCACTTTTTTTCCACGCCGAGGGCCATCGCGTACGGCAGAAACTTTTCGAACATATCGGGTGTGCGCACGATGGCTGTATAGCGCGGAGATTCCACGCGCCCCAGAAATTCCTCGAACCCAAGCGCGCCTTCGAGCGCCCGCGATCCGGCGATTGTTCGCGCGGGCATGAACCAGCCGAAACCGCAGATAATCAGGCCCGTGAGAATGGCCGCGGCGGCAAACGACCCGACCGCGATGCCGCGCGAGGCGCTGATCATTCCGCCGCCCCAGAAGATCAGGAAGCCGACGATGACGCCTCCGACGATATAGGCTTGTTTCACCTTGTCGGGGCGGCTGGAGTAGTAGCGGCGTTGGAGCAATGCCGCGTAGATGCTGTTGCGGATGCCGGGGAGCTTTTTGTAAAACTCGTTTTCAAGGTCGGAGAGCTTCACGGTTTGATCCGCGCCGCCCGCGAAGATGCCGTTCAGCACTTCGCGCTCGTGCTCTTTGAGTCCCGCCCATTCACTGGATGGTTTTCGCAGGTGGAAGATGTACTCCGTCTTCGAGAACAGCCCCAGCATCTGCGACTGCTCTTTTTCCTCGATCTGGACGTAACCGCGAACGGCGAGGTCCACGAGTGTGGCGGTGATGTCGCGCATATCAGCGGAATTGTCGATGAGCGTGCCGATTTCGCCGGGGGTAAGCCCTTCGGGCGGCGTGTACTGCACGGAAATCGGGTTGAGGCGCGGGTCGCGGCCGCGCATGTACCACAACCAGAACATCACCGCGAACACGCCGATGGGAATGACGAGCGGCCAGTTGCTGCGCAGAAACATCGCCGCGTTGTCGGCGGCCGAGGGCTCGCGCACCAGTCCTTTGTCCCAACCGACCACCGCGGTCAGGCCTTCGTGGAACGCCAACTGGCGGCGCATCGTCAGCCGGACGGAGTGGCCAGAGGTTTCCACATCCGCATCTTTTTCCTGCGAGCCGTAGCTGCCGGTGAATGCCAGGGCGCGCACGCCGGTGGCGCCGTCAGGCAGCAGGATATTGGCGGTGGCCATTTCGATGGGCACTTGCCATTCATCCCCGGTGACGTTCCAGTAGAGCTCGTCGTGGTCTTCGAAAAACTTCAAGCCGTTGTGGACCAAATAACGCAATTGGATGGTGCGGGTGGCGTCGTGCGCACCCGGGATCCAGATTTTGATCCGCTGGTAATGCCGCTCGCGACTGAGTTCATATTTCAGGCTGGCGCCGTTCTCGTCGGTGACGCTCAGCACGTCGAGAAACAACGTGTAGTTGAAGCCTTGCGGCGTGCGGTACTCGATGGGAATGTCGCGGTAGATGCCGTTCCAGGAGCCGGAAAAGCGCGGGTTGATGGTCTCACCGACGACCAGCGTGCCGTCGGCGTTCACCGTCACGGTGACATCGAAGCGCTCGATGACGAACGACCGCGCAGCGAGGGGCGCGGCCACCAGGCCAAACATGCAGGCAATGAGCAGGATGCGGCGCCACATGGCTGCCTCTCGTTCAGCGCGCTGCGGTGTCGAAGCTGACCTTGGGCGCTTCGCGCTGCGCGGCTTCGGCCAACTCGAAAAACTCGCGCGCCTTGAAATTAAACAGGCCGGCCACGATGTTGGAGGGGAACTGCGCGATTTTGGTGTTCAGGTCGCGCACGACGGCGTTGTAGTAGCGCCGCGCGTTCTGGATGGCGTCCTCGATTTCGCTGAGCGTCTTCTGGAGTTGCTGAAAACTTTCGACGGCGCGGAGTTGCGGATACGCTTCGGCCAGGGCGAACAGTTGTCGCAGCGCGCCGGTGAGCACGTTTTCCGCCTCGGCCTTGGCCGCGGGCCCCTGAGCGCTCATCGCCTTGTTGCGCGCATTGACGACCGCTTCGAGCGTGCCCTTTTCGTGCGCGGCGTAGCCCTTCACCGTCTCCACCACGTTGGGGATCAGGTCGTAGCGCCGCTTCAATTGCACGTCAATGTCGGCCCAGGCGTTGTCCGACTGCACGCGCAGCCGCACCAGGCCGTTGTAGATCACCACCGCGATAATCGCCAGCACGAGCAGGATCAACAGCGCAATTCCCATTGAGATCACCTCTCAGAAAATCGGTGGGTCCTGACCGCTCATTCGCCGTGACTATAGCCTTGCCGCCGTCGAGTGTAAAGGCGCGGAATTCACCGACGCGGCTTCAGAAACGCCCGGACGAAATTGCGTTTGGAGAAATGGCCGCTGGTCCAGAGCCGCCAGACCAGGTCGCTGCCGGGCAAGGCGCGCGCAATCTGCGCTTCCGGCAGGCCGCGGCGAGCGAGCTCGTGGACGCGCTCGCCAAGCTCGGTGAGAAAGTCGAGCTTGTGGCGCAGCAGCACGCGGCCGTTTTCGACGCGGCCGCGGTGCTGGCAGAACAACGTGTCGTAGTCGAGCGCGGTGACGCGGCGCAGCGACTCGAGCATCGCGTAGATGTCCTCGTCGGAGCGCAGGTATCTGAGTTTTGGCGCCAGATACAGGTCGCCGCTGAACAGCCAGCCTCGGTTCGGCTCGTAAAGCGAGATGCTGTCTTCGGAATGACCAGGCGTGTGCAGGATTTGAAAGCGAAAGCGCGGAGTCTCAAGGGAGTCACCTA
>Ga0315268_10001621_pt1 | contig 25943 bp, 25 predicted proteins | sample C1_top_MG_FD_204535 | JGI IMG/M metagenome (GOLD analysis project Ga0315268, IMG submission 204535) | Sediment microbial communities from Yellowstone Lake, YNP, Wyoming, USA - C1_top | ecosystem: Environmental > Aquatic > Freshwater > Lake > Sediment | place: USA: Wyoming | collected 2017-08-01
GACGGCAATCCGGCCTCTGGCGCTGACATCGTGATCACGGATCCGAGCGGTCGTACGTTCAAGGGCAAGACCGGCCCGGACGGGTCATTGAGCTTCCCGCTCACGCTTTCAGGCACCTATAAAGTGGCCCTGATGCAGAACGGCAAGCCGATAGCCACGATGACTGTCGATTCGCTCCAGCAGAACCTGCCTCCGCAGCCAGGGCTTCTGGCATTGATCCTGGGCTTCCTTGCCGCGAATCTCCTGTGGATCATAATCCTGCTCCTCCTGATCCTAGCCTTCATACTCTATATGAGAAGGCGGGGCGAGAAGGCCGGGAGACCAAGGAGATAACAGGAAGAGATGTTGAATAGCCCCTTCCTTTTTCCTTTTATTTATCTTTTCATTATTTTATCGTTATCTCATCAGAAGAAGCCATATCAGGGCGATGATGATCGGCTGGTGGATGAGATAGATGGTGAGCGAATTCCTTCCCAGATACGCGAGAGGCCCAACAACATACATATAATAAATTCCACTTACCGGCGCGCTCGAAATTCCGTGTATTTTTTTATTTGCCGCAAATACCGCTTGGCCTAGCGCGATACCTATCAATACAATTCCGAACCATGGAAGAAGGGGATAATGGTCGAGCGCAGTATATCCTGGATCCGTTATCCCGAGCCAGAATAGCGCGTGGGTATCTATCGACAATTGTCCCATCCACAGGCCCAACACAATCACGAGCGCGCCAAATGCCATGTTCCATTTCCCAAATTGAAAAAAAAGCGGAGCGATTATCGTGGAGATGGCGATCAGGTGGATTATGCCGAACTGTATATAACCTTCATGCGGATATGCCCATGTCGCGACGGTTATCAGGATCGCGACGCCTCCTAAGAACAGCCCGCGTTTCAGATGATGCAGATATCCCTCCTTGTTATGTCTCTCGCTCAAAACAAGGCTGATGCCGGCTATGAGGAGGAAAAGCGTGCCAATTACGCGCTGGAATATGAGCCAGGCGCCGCTGTCGATACCGATACGACAGATCCCGAAATAGTCCATATCGAAGAAGAAATGGTAGAAGAGCATGAGGACTATTGCTACGCCGCGGGCCGCATCTACGAAGACGACACGCCCGGTTTTAGCATTCCCCTCTTCCGTCCGTTCGAGCGCCAAAACAATTCCCCCAAAAATAAAATATCGTCCCGTTCGAATCCTTATCTCGCGTAGGCCGCCCGTTCGACAATCTCCTTGGCAGTTCTCGGTGATATGTTCCCGATCTCTGCAAGCTGGCGCTCGTTCTCAGGGATGTCGAACACGCTGATGATGCCCTTGCCGAGCAGCCTGTTGCGCGTATCGATGTTCATCGGAATCACTGTTATCGGATAGCATTTGGTCCGGTCAATCATGACCTCCAATCCGTCGTTCAAAGGGTAATGCCAGCCAAGGAGCGGGATGTCCTTGCACTCTGCGTAAATCATCACATCCTCGGTGAATTTGGTGTTCGTGACGAGCATCGGATTCGTAAACGCCCTGACGCGGCCAAGTTTCGCTCCTTCTACCAGATCGAGGTATCTGGCATAGACATAGAGCGCTGTCTGTATCGCGCATTTGGTCCCAGGCTGGTTGTGGAACTTGCATTCTATCATGAATACGTCCTTGTCCTTTGCAGCGATAACATCAATCTCATGGTTGACGCATTTCCCTTGGAGCACCTGCCTTATCTCTGTCCGATAACCTTGGAGCGAGAGCAGCTTTGATGTGAAATCCTCGAACACATATCCGGCCGGTCCCATGTCGAATAACGCCCGTTTCAGGTTGTACTTGTGCGAGATCTCAGGTTTCATCTCATCGACTATGTCGTAGACCAGCTGGTAGATCCGTTTCGTTGTTATGCCGTCAAACAGCTCGGGCCGCAGCTTGTCCAGTGCCTCGTCCGCCCCTTTTCCGGAAAGGCCTGCCCTGCGGAGCGCATCCTTCACCTTCTGCGCGCTGAAGTCCTCCTTTTCCCCGCTTTCCTTGATTACGTGGATCTCCTTCAAGCGATCACCGTACCTCTTTTGGGGTCGCAACGTTCCCAAGGGTATCCTGGAGCCTTGCCTTTTCGCTGCTTCCGGAAGTATCCGAACTGAGCACATATATGATGACAGCAGCCCCCAGTGTCACGATGGTTGCCACGATTATCTCATATCCCCAGGCCCCGCTTATCGGGATGAATGTCTTGATCGTGTCTGTGATAGCCGTCTGCCAGAAGAGCGCCGCGACAAGCGCCAGGGCGGTCGTGATGACCATGACCATCCTGCTCTTTATCTCTTGTTGGGCCTGCTTCTCCCGGAGAAGCTTCATGGCCTTGAGCGCTTCAGGGCTCAACCGTATCTTATCTTCGATATCCTTGTCAGAGTTACCAGAGGGATTCAATCTAACACCAATCCCTGATTAATTGGCGAAGCGTTTTATGGTTTTGCTTGAGGCTAGGCGGGAAGGATAAACCATGCTTTTATAAATTGTTATATTTAAATGTAAATTATGTCAAAGAAATTGGTGCTTATAGGGGAAGTGCATTCATCCCCCAGGGTTAGGGAAATTGGCGAAAAAATACGGCAAAGAACCAAACCCGGAGGCGCCTTCTCAGTATTGGCTGAAATCACCTGCATGGATGGGCAGGATCGCGCTGATTTCTTGAGGAAATTAGATAGTCCAGGTCATATTTGCTCTCCGCACCTAGAACTTTTCTATCGTTTATTTGATCAAGACAAAACAAAGGTATTGGATGCTTTAGAGGCGATCGATCTCGTTTCAGATGGACTTATCGTTTCAAGGGGGTTGGAACCATACAGAAGCGGTATTTTGCCTCTTGAACCGTTTTATTCGGTTCCGATGGCCGAAACGTTCGAGCGGCTTTCTCCGGATAAGTTGGTCGAAATCTATCGTAAGATTGAGGATGTTCTCGCGTTGTATGCGGATGATGGAATTTATCAGAAGGAACTTTCGCTTATCGCCCACTACAAGGATATTATCATTCATGTACTGGAACTCCAGGCTTTGTTTGGGACAGCTATGCACGCGCATCTAGACGGACAAATTGGTGATACCGGCATTCGTCTACGCAGCGGGATCCAAGCAAAGAAGCTCGGAATGGCGTTGAAAAATGGCGGGAAGGATATTTTCGCATTGGTCGGAGCAGAACACCTGCCTCATCTCATTACATCATTGAAAGACTCCGATGCCTATGGAGATATTAATAAAGAACTCGTGATTTTCGATCCTGGAAAACTCACTCCTGCCGATGCCCATAACAATCCGCAGATGATTGAGATAATCAAGGAACGGCTTTCCAAGGTAATAGCCAAAGTTGCTGAACTCGATAACTCAATTAGATTAAGTGTTTTCTAATCCCTTCAATGGCTATTAGCAATTCCTGTATCTTCCGGAGAAATCCCCCTTCTTCGCAGAAATCTTTTTTTACCGCAGAAACCCCGTCCTACCGCGGAAATCCCTCCCTTCCGCGATGGTTTTAAATCTTCGTTGCGAAGTTTCCAACCTATGCCGAACCTGTTCGACGGGGCGAAAGAAGAGCCCAGAATCATCCGGCGCGAGGAAATCCTCCTCCCGGAATACCTCCCCGACGAGCTCATGCACCGCGACGCGGAACTGCAGGTGATCGCGGACGGCATCAAGCCCCTCGTGCAGCGCAAAACCCCCGAGAATCTTTTCATCCACGGATGCTCTGGAAGCGGCAAGACATCCTGCGTGAAATACGTGATCAAACAGCTCCTGGATTACTCCTCAGCCGTGCTTCCTGTGTATGTGAACTGCTGGGAGAACTCCACGCAACTGGCGGTATACAACCGCATCGTAGAGGAGATGCGCCTGCCATTGCCTAGGAGAGGCCTGGCTACAGACGAGATATTCGACCGCATCATGCAATACGTGCGCAACTACAAGAAGCCCATCCTCCTGATCCTGGATGACATGGACGGCCTGCGCCATGACGAACTGCTCTACGTAGTCTCGCGCGCGAACGAGAAAGGGGTGGTGTTCGGAATAGTCGGAATCGCAAACGACAAAACAATTCCCGCCCGCCTCGATCTACGCATCCGCAGCTCGCTCCGTTTCTCTGAGATGGAATTCAAGCCATATAACGAAGAGCAGCTCGCATCCATTTTGCGCGTTCGTGCCGAAGCAGCGCTGGCTCCCGGAACATTCGATGAGCGCCTTCTCAACAAGATAGCCGCATCTGCTGAAGGAGGTTCTGCAAGACTGGCGCTCGAACGATTATGGAAAGCGGCAAAACACGCGGAGAAGGCCGGACGCGCGAAGATAATGGTGCAGGATTTCGAGGATATCTTATCCATGGAATCCACATTCAAGCTGCCAGAGCTGAAATTATCTGATGAAGAGACATTGATACTTGATATTTTGAAAAGCGGCCCTCTCGAATCATCCGACCTCTACGATAAATTCCTGAAAAAGATACCGAAGACCAAGAGGCAGATACGGAATTATATAGATCTTTTAGAGAGGAAAAGCCTGATCGTTTCCGAAGAGCTCGAGCGTCCTGGGATGCTGAATTCGAGGACAATCCGACTCAAATGAAGGTCATAGCCTCAGCAGGAACGTCGTCTGGTACAATCTTTTCCCTTCGCTTCGCCCTACGAGCTTCTTCGTTATCAAGCTCTTGAAACCTTTCCTAACCATCAGGGAAAGTACTGCCTTCGAGCTACCGACATAAAGGTCCAACCCCTCGTCCTTCTCTTCGGTCTTTGAGATGTACGTCTTATCTGAAAGCTCGGTGAAGAACATCGCAGCATGCTTCTCCACCTTCTTCCTCTCTCCCCTGAGCTGGATGATGGCCTGGAAATACCCTCCGCTGATGCGGTTGTCCTCCGGGCACATTCCTGTGATTATCCGGAACGGCGCAGGACGCTCGACCGTGAACACCTTCTCGCCCCGTTTTATCTCGAATAAGGCTAACCCTCTTGTGAAATCGATGTTAGCCGAATCATAAGTCCCTTTCACCTTGCTCAACACATAATCCGAAATCTTGTTCTGGTTGTACGCGACCCAATTGCCTTTCAGCAAAACTCTTAGGCAGCGCTTGCACTGCTGGATATCGATACGGGACGGCATCCTGATATCGATCGGGTAATCATCCACACAGAAGGCGTCGATGAACTTGACCTCGTCGCTGCTGCGGCCGCATATGGGGCAAATGATGGCGCTGGTTTTCATCTATCCTTTTAAATGATGGAGAACGATATAAAAACCAATGGCAAAAAACATCAACCAGGCCGTGGGCCTGACGTCGTATTTCATCACGCTTCCGCCAGCCCGATACCTCATGCTCGCAATAGTGCTTTTGGGCCTTGTCTTCGGCTTCCTGATAGACAGCAGCCTATACGGCCGGCCTGATTTCATCCAAAGGGCGCTCCTGGACGGCCTGATGCTGCTCTCGATCCCTGCCCTGCTATCTGCCTTCGTGGTCAAGCTGATGAGCATGAAGATGCCATTCCGCTGGATAGCGGCGACAGCTTTGGGCGGAGAATTCGTCTACGCGATAGCATATTCGTTCAGCCTGCTCCTCTCCGGGGTGAACCCGTTCTGGGGCCAGCTCGTGCTGTTAGTCGGGGCTGCGCTCGTCTTCGTATTCTGGTATGTCATCGCCCGCTTCATCTTCATATTCAAGTACCGCTCGATCCTGTTCGCGATCCTCCAGCTCCTCTTCTACCTCGTCTTCCTGCTCAGCAACCAGGCGCTGACAGCCCCTCCGGGCCAGTTCATCGATATCGCGTTTCGCTACTACATATCCGCATTCATACTCCTCATCTCGCTTGTGATCTTCTTCACGATAATCAATGCGCCGATGAAGAAGAACCTCGGTGTAAGCAGCACGGATGCTGCATCGTTCTTCTTCAGCCAATGGCTTTACCATAACAAGGATATGGAGCGCGCGCTCGAGCAAGTGGGGGAACCTGCCAAGACGCTTGTCCATGTCATGGGATTCAAGCGGGAGAATGACATTGTCTATTTCGTGACGCCGTATGTCCATTACGGGCCTTTCGGGAACCTGGGAGGCAGCGAGTTCTCGCATAAGATCGCCCAGGCTATGAAAGAGGCATACGGGTCGGAATCCTTTGTTTTCCACGGGACAGTCACGCATGACCTCAACCCTGTCTCTTCAAGCGAGATGGATACGATAATGGGCTCGATAGATTCCATCATCAAGGGCGCAAGATTCAATGATGGGAAGGTCTCGCTCAGCGCAGGCGTCCACGAGGAATGCAAGGCGCAGGCCCTTGTGATAAACGATTCGGCATTGATAGGCCTCAGCAGGGCGCCGCTTGTCACCGAGGACATCAATTTCGGCCTGGGCCTGGCTATGATGTCAGAAGCCGAGAAAAGCGTCAAGAACGCCATGGTCGTGGACCAGCATAATGCCGAGACCGGGGAGATAACGAGCTTCGACCCGGGCAGCGTTGTCGGTTTCAATTACATGGAGGCGATAAAGGATTCGCTTGGGAAATGCGGATCCAAGAAGCCCCTGAAGCTCGGCATCGCAACCAGGGAGAGCTCTTCACCTATGATCGGAGGCGGCGGCATCAAGGTCGCGATCTTCTCCTCTTCTCCGGAATATGCCTTGGTCCTGATAGATTCGAACGGCGTGACCCCGCAATTCCGGGATAAGGTGGAGTCGAATGTGAAAGCCATAGGAAAAAGCCTCAAGCGCGATTTCGCTGTAGGCGTTTTCACAACAGATACCCACCAGACCAATATCGTCCGGGGCGTAGTTAATCCTCTCAAGGACGAGGAAGCCATATTAGAATCGATTAAGGATGCTGTGAAAGAGGCTGCAGCGGATATTAAGGGAGCCCAGTTCTTCTCAGATAAGCGCTGGTTCGACATCAATGTGCTTGGCGCCAGGCAGTCTATAGAGATAATATCTACAGTGAACTCAATAGTGGCTGTAGCGAAGATAACGCTCCCGCTCATCGTGATCGGTGCGATAATAACCCTGCTTGCTGTCTTGACAAGGATATGAATTCAATCATGTTTATATACTAGTTCTGTCCATAATTAAACACATAGAAAAATATCCTTCACTTCCAGTGCTCTTCATTTCGCGAAGATCGGATTGCGAAGCCCCATGGAAAAGTGGATATATTATTGGTGAAACAAATGGATTACATCAGAAAAACCGATCAGGGGACGAAAAGCGATGGCACAGCAAAAACTATCACGATAATGAACAGGCTGAACAGTATAAGATCGAATAAAGGCTTGAAACCTATCAGTGTATTCGATCTCGCACAGGCCGTCTCTAAACGCGCGTCTTTCAGCGAACGGCCTTTACTGGAAGGGACCACGAACGTATCGTTTCCCGAAGAGAGATTGGAATCGACGCGAGAGGCTCGCGAGACAGGAAAATCAGATATCGTCAAAACAGCAGTCCGCCTTATCCATCGGAATTCCGAAGAAGGCTACTGAACCGGCTTATCCGGGAGCGCCTACTCTAATCTATCCCCCGACCATCATCCTCAGCATATCCCGTAAACCAGGTGCGAAGCCCATGATCATGAGTATCAGGGCGATGTAGTACTTGTCCTCTTGGTCCATCTTCTCGTTTTTCAAAACCCAGGCCGCTGCGAACGCTATCCCGACCTTTATCAGATAGAAGGCGAAATATGTCCCGAATAGGTTACCTATCCCTGCAGATAGCACATGTTGCTCGAAATACTGCCTGCCGCTGATTCCTGAGAAGACGTCTATTATGAAGAATGTCGCTGCGCCGTCGAGCGCTTGCCCGGCGACTATCGCGGAGAGCACAGGATCTTTGAAATACAGGTAAGCGAGATAAGCCGGTATCGCTGCCATCAAAATGATCGGTATGGCATAGATCGCATAAGACATGAAAGGCACGAGGAGCAGGAGATGGGGGATCCACAGGGCAAGGCCGACATAGCCAAGGAGATCCATCCTTCCAGCGGAATAAAGCGTTACAAGAGAGAAGATGAACAAAGCGGCGGTTAGGATGTATATTCCAGGAGTTACAGTTAGATATCCATAATCCCAGATATGGCTATCGATGACGAAGGCGTGGATCGGGGTGACAGGCTTGAAGACCCCGGTATCGATTGAATCCGTCACCACCCGGATCGTAGAGCCGAAAAGCACGAAACAAAGCACGGAACCTATAAATCTCGAATTGATTTTCACGCTGCCCTTGAGTATCAAATATATCATATACACTGCGGCGATCGCTATTGCGGCATAGACGACCGTATTGACGATATTGTAGCCCTCATGGCTCCAAATCGGCGAGATAAAGTAATCGTATATAAAGTTATCCATCGAACCATCTTCATGGATATTCGGCGAAGGAAGGTTATAAAAACGAGCGTGCGCTCGTCGATAGACCGACTGCTCGTTCAGGCGAGGCGCGCCTATGATGAGAAGAAGCCGGAAAGATCCATCCGCTATATCCAGATGGTCAAGGACCTCATCAAGAAGAACAAGGTGCGCCTGCCCAAGGAGCTCAGGAACAGCTTCTGCCGCAAGTGCGGCCGTGTCTGGATACCTGGCAAGACACTGACAGTGCATTATGACCGCAAGAACGACTGCCTGCGCGTGAAATGCGTATGCGGCTATTCGAAGAGGCTCTAAAAACGCGGAGGGGCGGGTTTTGATGCTTCGCACCCGTCGTTTCTGGAACGTTTTAATTGATGCCTGACCAAACTATTGGCAGTATCATGTGATGTTTATGGAGCTATATCCGCATATCGAACCATACCTCAAGGATATAGAAGAGAGGATGGCGACAAGGCTAGATGCAGAGGACAAGCGCGTCTACGGCATGATAACGCCGTTCATCAGGCGAGGGGGAAAACGCATTAGGCCTGCCTTATGCCTGCTCTCATGCGGCTCATGCGGAGGGAAATATGAATCCGCCCTAGAAGCCGCAGCCATAATCGAGCTCTTCCACAACTTCACCCTTATCCATGACGACGTGGAGGATGATTCGAAATTCAGGCGGGGTGCACCGACATTGCATGTCGTATACGGTATACCGATAGCACTGAATTCCGGGGATGCCCTCTATACCCTGCTTTGGCGCTGGCTTATCGGGCTTAAACAACCGAAATCCAGGCTTATAGCCCTGGAAAAGCTATATGTGGACTCGTTCAAGCGCGTCGTGGATGGCCAGGGCCTCGAGCTCGATTGGATCCGCGAGAAGCGCTTCGATGTCAGCGAGGAAGATTATCTCGGGATGATCAGCGGGAAGACATCCGCCCTGATGGGCCTTTCCTGCGAGGTCGGGAGCATGCTAGCAGGAGGCGGCAAAAGGGATATGGCGGCCCTGCGCAGGTATGGCGAGCGGATAGGCGCGGCCTTCCAGATCCATGACGATGTGCTCAACGTAACTGGGGATTTCTCGAAATACCAGAAGGAGATCGGCGGGGATATAACCGAGGGGAAAAGGACCCTCATGGTCGTCCATTGCCTGCAGAAAGGCAGCGAGACCGATAGGACTCGGTTGAAATCAATACTGTTATCCCATACCTCAGATAAGGCCGAGCTCGAGGAAGCGATAGAAATCCTGCGGCGCTGCGGCTCGATAGATTTCGCGCGCGCAGAATCCAAAAAGCTCATCAACGAGGCGAAAGAGGCCATAAAACGCTTCCCGGGATCACCAGACAAGGAATCGCTCGAGAGGATAGCCGACTATTGCATCAGCCGCGAGAAATGATATCATTTTTAAACCATCAAGCAGAAATAGGCGGTATGTCCTCCCAAAAAGTAGCGTTGATAGTAGTAGTATTGTTGATAGGCGTCCTCTGCGCCTTCAGCCCCACGGATTATATCTACCGCAACGAGACCGCACCCAATATCGCATACAGCAATTTCACATACTCCGGTTCGATGTACTCGATCGTGAATTTCGCCTCCACCCCGGTATTCCTTCTGAAAGACAACAACCTGGTCACGAACCAGACGGATATCGCATCGGTCCTCAAATCCTATTACCTGCAGACCTATTACCCAAGCGATGACGAGATAAGCAATCTTACCGCTCTCATTAAGCAGTACAACGACAGCCGAAACAACGGATACGACTTCAAGAACAAGGAGGAATACGTCTGCCGCAATGACGTGCTGCTATCGAACGGCAAGATATCCATCTCCGGACAACCCATGCGATGCGTGGACAACGCATCCTGCCAGAAAGTGGCGATGATCCTGTATTCGGTCTATGGCGAAGGACTGAATCTTGGGTCGCCCAGCGTCATTCTCCAGCCGTTGGAGGATTTCACGCTCTCCAGCATCGCTATGGATTCGATACTCGCCAACTACACCTCGCTCCTCAACAGCATGGACGAATCGAGCGTCTACTCCACTATAAGTTATATCCACAATACGACTGACCAGATCAAGAGCTATTCATTGAAGATAGAAAGCACGATATTCAGGACGCCCAGGCTCAACGATTCTGTGGATGTTAAGGCATGCATAGGCAAATGCTATGCGATCTGCCCATCCATGGATCTGGACCAGGACGCATTGAACAAGCTCAAGAACGCGACAGGGTCGCTCCTGACCAAGGTCGGACCTATCGGCAGCTACGGCACGATTTCAGCGAACCTCTATTCCAACACACAGGCCCGCCTGGAATACAAGGAGACGGAATCCGAGGCTTCGACATATCTCGAAGGCTTCGCGCCATTCAATTACAGCGCAAACATCACGATAACGCTTGCCGAATCCGTCCTCAAGCATGTATCGAACTCGACTCTTAGGGCAAGGACAGACCATCTTGAAGCGCTCCATTCATCCATCCCGGCAGCGATTGCTGCCAGGAACTTCACCACACTCAGCTCCGATATCCCTGATTACAAATCCCTCATAACCGCTGTCAATGCATCAGCGATCGAGCTCCAGGCCGTATATGACGATGCAAAAAATGCAAAGAGCGAAGCAGACGCGCTGATATATGTCATGGAGACAAAGGATATCGATCCGACGACCGCGGACAAGCTGCTTGAGATCGAGAATGCGACCCAGACGCTGGACAGCAGCTTCCACGACGGCCTCACAGAATCAGATCTGATAGCGTTGAACGCCTCGTATCGGCAGCAGATAATCCAGGCCCAGGACCTCTCCGAATCCGAGAAGGATGTGCCAGCTTCGCGAGCGGTGCTCCTCTTCAGGGGCTTTGCCCGCGAGGTCAACACCGGCATTGCGAATGTTGCGGCGAACACGGACATAATCAAAGCGCAGGACATCCCTTCGAATCAGGTGACGACATTGGGGCTGTTCTCTGTATTGGTCTTCCTATCGTTCGCATCCTTGATAGTCATGGCCTTCCTATTCCTGGTCGCCTCCACCCGGCGCGATTCGTCGAAGGTCAGGCACATACTGGTTATCGCATTCGTCGTCGCTATCGTATACCTCATGGGACTCAGCCTCTTCCTCTACCTATTCCTAGGAAAGACTTCCACTGACGCTACATTCACTGAATACCGCGCTGACCTGGATGCGCGCAACGCCACCGCGATCGTCCTAGACCTCAGGAACGTGTCTTTCAGCGACTCGCAGCAGATGCAGACCTGCGCTTCGAAGCTGTACGGTACGTTGGCGGGCATGAACAAGACAGTCACTTTATACACATTGAATCCGGGCAACTGCAATGTCAGCGCGTCAGGGAATGCGTCCTCGTCCTCTGCTGCGGATCAATGCATCACGGATGCGGGTGCGGCGCCATCATCCTTTGTCCTCGGCTACTCGAGCGACAACATACCGCCGAAGTTCTCGATTATCTACCAGAACAAGGCGCAGATAAGCGGCAACGCTGACTATTACAGCTCCTGCCCGCTTGTCGCGCTTTTCAGCTAGGTTTTTCCATGGATGACAAGATGAAAATCGCAACATTGACCGTGCTCGCCCTTATAGCCGCGGGACTGGCAGCCTATTTCTTCCTCCTGCCGCATGATACGTTCGCTCCCGGGGCAGAAGTCGATTCCGAGACGTTCAAGGATATCTTCCTGAAGGCTTCCAACGTGTACATCCTATCGGATGTGCGCGGCGTGACGGATTCCAATACGACCCAGGATATACTTCAATGCCAGGTGGATTTCGCCAGTTCATCCGGCATGGGCGGGAAGAACGTATCGTATTTCTCGATAGGGGCAGAAGGTTGCTTCGCGACAGATGGCAAGCACCCTGATAGCTTCTGCTTCTCGCAGCCTGGGAACGGGGTCACGATCTACGTGCATAGCGGCAACATCACTCATTTCTACAGCAACGGCATGAGCGTGGGTGTGGACAACACATACAAGTTCGGGACCTGCGGCATAAAGAGGACCAACTGATCGATTGGGCAAGCCTATGCAGAAGCCATACCATCTATTGTATCCGATGCGTGTCGTCCTGGTCACGAGCAAGCATGACAAGCGCGAGAACGTGATGACCGCAGCATGGTGCTTCCCGTTATCCATGGATCCGCCTCTCTTCGGCGTCTCGATCAGCAAAAAACGCTTCTCGTATTCGCTCATCTCAAAAGAGAAATCATTCGCTATCAATCTAGCTGACGGGTCGATGCGTGATTTTGTTATCGGCGCGGGCCGGACGAGCGGGAAGGATATGGGAAAGGAAAAGGATAAGTTCGTTGAATTCGGGATCGAGAAGGAATATGGGAAGCTCGGGATCCCGCTCGTGAAAAAATCCCCTTCAAGCATAGAATGCAAGGTCGTGGAAGAGATAGAGCTCGGCGACCATGTCGTTTTCGTTGGCGAGGCTGTCAATATTATATATAGGCGCGAGGGCAAAGGCCTCTATCATAAAGGCGGGGACGAATTCTTCGAGATATAAAAAGAATTTTCTTTGCTCCGACTATTACCTTGTTTTGTATCGCAAGAATGCTCCTATCCCGCCGAAACCGGTCAGGAACTGCGCGCCTTCGACCGTGTTCGTCGATATGATCTCGACGGTCATCTCATTCTGTTTCGCGAGATCCGCCAGATCATCAAGCAGCAGCTCTTGGGACTGCAGTTTCGCCTGGCTCGAGCATTTCGGGCATTGTATCGTGTCATCAGGCTTCTCCCTGAACACCTTTTTCGTCTCTGTCCCGCAGGACGGGCATTTGAAGATGCCGACATTGTATTCCAGGCCTTCGGAAAGCAGAATTATTTCTGCCTGGCGGGAATTTATCGCTTCGCGCACCTCTTTTTCTCCATACGTAGCAAGCCCTTCATTCACGACCGATTTGATGAACCTGTCTATAAGCATCTTCTCCTTCACGGCTTCCTGCTGGGCAAGGATGGTTTCGCTCTTCGAAAGCGCTTCACGGATACCATATTCCTCGGTATAACCCGTGTCCACAACCCCGAGGACCTTTATCTGGTAGTTGAACGGGCTCATCTTGATGAAGAACTCCTTTGTCGGCCCAGGTCCGCCAACAATCACACCCTTCACCCTTCCCAAAAAAGCGTCATCCATCGCATGTCCGACGCGCTTGTAATAGACCTCGATGGCTTCCTCTATGAGGCGCTCGTACCTTCTCGCCGACTGGCCTCCTTTGCGGATCTTCGCGTGCGCGGTCGAATTGAGTTTTTTGATTATTGTTATATTCGTCCCTTTCACTATCGCGACAGTCGCCTCGCGACCGTCCAACACCACCACACCGTACGCATCCGTGGCTCCCACCATGTTCTGGAGCGGATCGAGGAAGAATTTGGCATCGCACCGGTATGCCCCTATGCTGAGCGGTTCAGGAGGCTCTATTGCGAAAAGCTGGATATCCACTTTCGCCGCATTATCGGATACATTCCCGGCAAAGACAGCCAGGCCGTTCTGCGGGGTCTTCTTGTACATCTTGAAATGGTTCATGATTTTTTCCAAGGCTCCGAGCACCGAGGTTCTCGTCTGCTTGGATTTGATATTGCTCGCTTGCGAGGATTCCTCACGGAGCTTGTTGTTCATCTCGTGGATAGGGGAACCTGCCGGGATGTAGACCGAGATGAGCTCAGTCCCGCTCCCTCGGTAAGCCTCGAGGTTGCGTATCTGCCTCTTCAGGCTAAACATCTTTTCCGTGTCTGCCATCTGTGGTTCCTTCCTTTTGTGAATTGAATAGCAAATGATAATTCCAAGCGCGATTAATAAAATAAATGGTTCGCATCGAGATTCGAAAAAAATATCAAAAAAAAAATTATCGGGAAAGATAAAAATCTCACTTCACGATCTCGACATGCCCGTCAAGGTAATATTTCATCCCCATGACCGTGACTTCCCCTTTCTCGAGCTTCTCCTTGATTATTGGGGTCTTCTTCAGCTTCGCAATCACTTTCTTGACATTGAACGCGCAGCACTTCTCGATCTCGGCGTCCCGCTCCCCGCCCTTCTTCGCCCGCTTCACGGCCGGAGCGATTCTCTTCACTATCGCGGCGATGTTGCCCTCGGCATGGCCGCCGTCATAAGCGGCCGTGACAGCCCCGCATTTCTCGTGCCCCATCACGATAAGGAGCGGCGTGTGCAGGTGCCCGACCCCGTATTCCACCGACCCGAGGCCGACCTTGTCCAGGACATTGCCTGCAGTCTCGACCTTGAAGACCTCTCCCAGGCCCGCATCGAATATGTATTCAGGGACGACCCTCGAATCCGAGCATGTCACGACAGTGGCGATAGGGTGCTGGCCTGCTTTCAGCTCCTCCCTTCTCGTGATGTGGTTCTTAGCTTCCATCGAACCGCTCAAAAATCTCTTGTTCCCTTCCAATAGTTTGTTCTTGGCTTCTTCAGAGTTCATGCTCTCACCGTTTGTGTTTTATCCAATTCTGCGCTTCCCCCGCACCTGACTCTCATCCCAGGTTTATAATGTCTTCCGGAAATGCGATGCCCATTCCCTCCATTCACCCAATTTGGTGCCTGATTTGCAACATTTATAAGCATGGGTATGCATATCCAGTCACCACGAAAATATATCATGAGCCCGAGCTGGAATGCATGTCCAGTGCCTGCTGGGGTCCGACGTTGAAAGAGCCCCAAATGATTCATTTATAAACAGTTTTAGACACAATATAATATTATACTGACACGTCAGAACGAGCGAGGTAGATTCGGATGAGCGGAATGACGATGCATGGCCAAATAAACCCGGAGAAAATGGCTCCCTGGAGAAAGGATCTCCCTCGGGAGCATATCCGGAGGATTGCTGCCCAGGAACGTTTCGAAAGGGCCCCCCTCATCGAATACTACCAGGAATGCAATGCTGCTGTCCAGAGCCACCTTCATTTGATACTTGGAAGAGATCGAAATACGGAAAGGCACAGTTCAAGCTCCCCGCCCGGAAGGGATCCCGAGCGCCCTGGCGAGATCGCAAGAGGCGAGAAGATCGGTTATGACATGGCTATTGTGCAGTGCCCTGATGCCCGGCATGCATACCTGGATCTCGAGCTCCTGCTCGCGCACAGGATCATCCACCAGAGGACCGCCGGAAGCACAGTCATCCGTGCCGCAATGTTCCCGAACTTAAGGGAAGGCGGATTTGCGCTTGTCGAAGGGCACAAGGAATGCGGAGCATGCAAGGCAGCGCATGAGCTGGAGAAATCCACTGATGCTGAAGTCCATTATACTATCGCCAGGATCGTTGATGCAATCGAATATTACATCCGAATCGAACCAGATCCTGAAATCCGCGACCGTCTGAATGCCCGTAAACAGGCGTTCACGGCAGAGGAGAAGATGGAGACGCTTGGGAGGAATGAATACGTTTATCCGGCATTCTTTTCGTGGGACCAGGGTAAACCCAATCTCGAATGGCTTGACGAATGGGTATCTCCAAAGCTTCCCGTTGCGCAACGGAAAAACATATTAGGCAAAATGTCCCGCTGGGAGAGAATCATGTCCCTGCATTCAAACCCATACAAGAACAAGCTCGAGGAGGCCGCCGCGAAGAACCTCCAATACGCGATGGCCGAAGGGCGCAATTTCACGAAACAATACGCAGGCATGGCCATACTCTATGACCCATACCGTTTGGACCGGATCACTTCGGTCCGTCCCGGGTGCATCAATGACCCGCGTCCCATCCTCGGTTTACTCGGTGATGAGGCATTCGCGACATCCATGGACCTCCGTCCTTTCGATCCTAAATTCAGCATAAGCCAGGAAAAAGTATCTCGTACAGCCATGGGTTCCATCATCTACGCTGCATTCGACAAGCATAACGGCCATTATGGCCATGTGGGCGGGGTAGGCGGCCATGACGGCACGCATCTCCTTGGCATCATGGACGTCTCGGAGCAGGTTCTCGAGCGGCTAACCAGGCATCTTGTGGACACCCACCCAATAATCGCCGAGCTGACGAACCGGGGCAGGGACATCATCAAGATGCTCTACCGCCCTGATACAGTGAAAGTCGAGTTCCTCAAGGGCTGAAAGTCCAGGCAATCTCTTCCTTTATCGCTCTTTTTTCCTCATTCTTTTATCTCCACAGCATCCACAATCCCGTCGCCATCCTCGTCGAAACCTTCGATGACTTTCGCCATCTTCTTCGGGTCGTGCAGATTGCCGGGTTCCAAGAGGGCGCTCTCCTCCACTATCGCGATCACAGCCGCCCTTGTCCCATGCTGGTTCAATCCGCTTATCACCAGCATCTTCGAGCTGCTCGCATACGGGCTCTGGACTAGCTCCACTATCCCTATATTGCCGTTATAGCTTTTGCCGCTTATCGTACTTGTTATCTCGGAATTATCCATGTTGAATCTGACGGGAAGGACGCTATTTATCTCCTCGACAGCTGTATTGACCTTCGGCCCTCCAGCCAGGATCAGGTTCATCTTCCTGTGCTCGGCCCGCAACTGGGTATCCAGCGCATAAAGCGGAAGCTCGAATGTCGAATAGCGCCCGAGGAACATGGTGAACTCCAGCATGCCGAGCTCGCTCGCCCTTGCCCTGTACCTTCCGTGAGGGTCAGGCGACCCGACGACAATCATCCCATCGAAATGGCCATCCCTGATGAATGGTTTCAGGATACCAGGAGGCGTTGCTGTGGCAATCGAGCCGCGTCTCCATCCCTCTTTGTTTATGAGAAGGGCTATGCTCTCGGATTTACAGATATATCTCTTGGCTACAGCGCCGTTCCGCTCAGCATAATCCGAGAACTCCAGAAGTCCAGCCTTCTCAAGGAGCCTGATATGATAATAGACAGTCTGGACAGGCATGCCGAGCTCCCGGGCGATCTCTGACGGATATCCCGGCCCTTTGGCAAGGACCGCAAGGATTCTCAGCCTTTCTTCGGATATCGCCGCAATCCCTGACCGCTCAAGCAGTTTACAACCGATCTCCTTCCCTCCGTCGTCTACAAGTCTCATTTTGACCCCTATTAAAATATTTGAATACAATTAATATATTTTTGATAGTGGGTATTTAAAACGTTCCTTTCTTGTTCTCCTCCTAACGTGGTTCACATGTGCGGGATAATAGGCTATATCGGTTCTAGGAAGGCCTCGGAAGTCATCACAGACGCTTTGAAAAGGCTCGAGTACAGGGGGTATGATTCAGTAGGGATAGCAGTAGTCGGGGAAAAAGGCCTCTCACTGCTCAAAGAGAAAGGCATGGTAGGCGATGTCTCCAGCGCCCTCGATTTCACCAGCCTCGAAGGCGACATCGGGATCGGCCACACCAGATGGGCAACCCACGGCTCGGTGTGCAGGGAGAACGCTCACCCTCATACGGATTGCGTGAACGATATCGTTCTCGTACATAACGGGGTCATAGAGAATTACCTTAGGCTCAAATCTGGCCTGGAAGCCAAAGGGCATAGATTCTCATCCCAGACAGATTCAGAAGTCATCGCCCACCTTATCGAGGAGAAAGCCAAGACGCTACCACTCCCCCAAGCCTTCCGGATGGCGATAAATGAGCTTGAAGGGTCGTATGCAATCGCCATGATCAGCTCTTCAGACAAGGAAAAACGCATATTCCTTGCCCGTAAAAACAGCCCGCTGATCATCGGGCTCGGGAAAGGCGAGATGCTCTGCGCATCCGACATCCCGGCAATGCTGAAATATACAAAGACGTTCGTCCCGCTCGAAGACGGCGATATCGCAGTATTGGTGCGCAACGGTTACAAGGCATATACCCTATCCGGGCACGAAGCGGTCCGCAAGCAGATAACCGTTGATTGGGATGCTGATATGGCCCAAAAGGGCGGATACCCGCACTTCATGCTGAAAGAGATAATGGACCAGAAGCACTTCATTGTCCAGACTCTCGCAGCCGATGTCTCAGAAGCAAGGAGCCAGATAGATCGATACAAACGCATCGACATCGTCGCCTGCGGGACTTCTTATCACACAGGCATGCTGTTCTCCATCCTGCTGCAAAGCATGGGAAAATGCGCCCAGGCCTTCATTGCGAGCGACTATCAGTTCGTGGCTAAACCCGACAAGGATACCTTAGTCTTCGCTATAAGCCAGAGCGGGGAGACGGCAGACGTACTGTCAGCCTTGCGCCATGCCAAAGACAGCCGGAAGATCGCTATAACGAACACGATGGGTTCTTCCATAACAGCGCTCGTCGATTCTACGATATATCTGAACTGCGGGCCTGAGGTCGGGGTGGCTGCCACCAAGACGTTCACGTCGCAGCTGGCAATCCTGTCGAAGATGATATACGGGATGGAACGCCTATGCCCTGTCGCTGAACTTATCGGATCCATCCTCGAGAAGGAGAACGAAATCAAAACCATCGCGGCGAAGCTCGTATCCAAGGAGCACGCTTTCTTCATAGCCAGAGGAAGGAGCGTTCCAATCGCCTACGAAGGCTCGCTCAAATTCAAGGAGATAACATACATCCATTCCGAGGCATATCCCGGCGGAGAGCTGAAGCATGGAACTTTGAGCCTGATCTGCGAAGGCACTCCAGTGATCGCTCTCGCACCAGCTGACGAATCGCTCCCGAAACTCATCGGGAATATCAAGGAAGCCAAAGCGCGCGGAGCGTTCGTGATAAGCATCACCGACAGCGAGGACGTCTCGAAAGAAAGCGATATAACGTTCGAAATCCCAAAAAAACTCGATCCTGCGCTCCACCCGTTCGCCCTGATTATTCCTCTGCAGCTGCTTGCCTATCACGTGAGCGTCCTCCGGGGGATAAACCCTGATCGGCCTAGGAACCTGGCGAAATCTGTCACTGTGGAATGAATTAGGCGAAATCAGTGGCTGCCTGGTGAATTCAAAAAAATAGATTCTTCATTTGGTTTTCGGTTTATTGAACTTCTGAGACAGGAACCTCGACCACATCTGCTGCACTATGACAAGGATTAGCAATATCCCGATCCCCACGTATAGCGGATTGACTCCGCTCGAATTCACATTAATGGTGAGGTTGAAATCATTGAATCCTATCTTATGGATCGTCGCCTTATAAGATCCTGCCGAAGGAATCGTGATATTGATGCTGTTATCCCCGGTGTAGTTCTTCCCGCCAACGCTCATGCTGAAGCGCTCAAGCGGGGAGCCGTCATCGCCGTCATTGACATAGACCGTGAAAGGCTTGCCCTCTATTATCGTGGGGCTGGCAGACACTACCATGTTGCTCAGCGCGATCGTCGGGTCGTAATTAACTGTGACGGTCGTGAATTTGTCCCCGCTCTCTTCCCCGCTCGAATCGACGACTTTGCACGATATGGTATTCAGTCCAGGGGCGAGCGTCAAGGTCGGATTAGAATAGAAGACCCATTCGCTTCCGGTCGTGTTGTTCGGGTTCATTGTGAGATTGGCCTGCTGCCAGTCAGCATTGTTTATGTTGACCCAGACTGAAGATCCCCCGGCTGCCGAGACATGGTTTCCAGTTACTTTGAGCTCCTTTAATCCGAGGACTTGGGCTTCTCTAGGGCTTGTTATGGCGCATGCCCGCTCTGTGCTGAAGGCATAGATATAATGGTCCTGGGAACCGAATATGACCTCGTTATTGTAATAGAGCGGGCTTCCTACAGCTCCTGAAGTGACCCCTTTCCAGAGGACCTCGCCCGTATCCTCGCGGAGGGCGAAAACGCTTGTGTCCTTCCCCCCGATGAATATCGTGTCGACTCCTCCGATCGAGCCGTCCTCCGGCTGGCTGGCGAAACCCAGCTCCATAGGCGTGGTCCAGACCGGCGTTCCGGACGCCTCATCGACCGCATAAACGCTTCCGTCATTGCTGCCGAAATAGACATTGGTGCCGTCAGCGAATGGCGTGCTCTCGACCCAATTGCGCGTCCTGGCGCTCCATTCCTCTACCCCTCCGATCACGGAGAAGGCATGCATCTTGTTGTCCAGCGCTCCAATAAGCACTGTGCTGCCGTCTATCACAGGAGTGGAATCCCAGAACGAGCCGTCGGATATCTTGCTTTCCCATTCTATAGTCCCTGCCTCCCTGACCTTGAAGAGCGAGCTGCCTCTCCCGAAGATGACGAAGTCGTCCCCTGAAGCGGGCGATGTCACGACCGAGCTGCTGTATGATGATATCTTGGAACGGACGCTGCCGTTCTTGTCTATGAGATATATGCCGTTGTTCGCGCTCAGCGCTATCCATTTCTGATTCGCCGATGCGCCGTAGATGAATGTGGCATTGTATGCCACACCTGTGAGATCCGTGCTCCAGATGATCTTGCCGCTCGTATCCAGCCTCATCACATGGCCGCTGGTCGTGGTCGTGATAATGGCATTATCGAATGCGAAAACCTCGTTCGGCTCCTTGCCAACGAATGTCTTCCATCTCTTCGTGCCGCCGGCTGGGTCCAAGGCGTAGATATTGCCGTCATCCGAACCAACCACAAGCATGCCCTGGATCACTTTCGGTTTCTCAGATACGGGCCCTTCTGTCGCGTACTGCCATATCTGCGAAGCGAAAAGCAGGGGCGCAATGATCATCAGGAAAAGAAGTGCTTTCCTCATCTATTCATCCCTTCAGCTGAGAGTCGTGCTTGCCTTCGGCGACCTCCTTGAGGACATCCTTGGCTTTCTTGCCGTCTACTGTGACTCCCATGCTGACACATGAACCGAGAACCTCTTTAAGCGTATCTTTCAGGGTCTTGCCTAGCGAATTGCTTTTGGACTTTGCTATCCCTATGGCCTTCTCCATGCTCAGGTCCCCGGCGGGCGCTTCCCTGTTGCCTGCGCCTTTCTCTATCCCAGCCTCCTTCTTGATTATCTCGGCTGTGGGCGGGCTGCCTATCTCGATAGTGAACTGCTTCGTCTTCGGGTCGACTATGACCTTTACAGGCACCTTCATCCCTGAGAACGCTTTCGTCTCCTCGTTGATCTTCGCGACCACCTGCCCGGCATTGATGCCGAGCGGTCCCAATGCAGGACCTAAAGGCTGGCCAGCCGTGGCCTTCCCGCCTTCCACTATGATATCAATCGTTTTCATGGTAAAAACCTCTATAGAACCAACATATCAAGCGATAGCTGTACGTACCGGGAATCTATTCGTCTGCTTTGCTTTTTAAACCTGTTTTTATCCCCATCCCTCGGCCCGTATCCTTTTCGGGTCGGCGCCAAGAGCCACAATGCAATCCTTGAGCCCTTTTATCATGGGAAGAGGGCCGCATATCCACCAATCGAATTCCGAAGGCTTCTCTACATGCTTCTTTAGGAGCGCATCATTGATACGGCCGCATTCGCCCCTCCAGTCTTCGGGCGATTCCTGGGTCAGGGTCAGGACAACCTTGATGTCCGGGTTGATTTTGGGCAGCTCGGCAAGCTCTTTCCTATATATGATGGTGTTCCGGGTTTTCGCGCTATAGAAGAGCACGAACCTCCCCGTTATGCCCTTTTCCGCGATTTCCCTGAGGATCCCGATCAATGGCGATATCCCGCAACCGCCTGCTATCATGGCGATGTTCTTCTCACCGGAATACGTGAAATGGCCGAACGGAAGCTCGACTCCAAGGACAGAGCCGACCGCAAGCTTATCGAGCTCGCTAGTCATCCTCCCCTGCACATTCTTGATGCAGAATTCGAGATACGGCATGCCCGGTATCGATGCTATGGAATACGGCCGCTTCTGGATGCTTGCGCCTTTTTCATCCAACTGGTGTATGAACGCGAACTGGCCGGGTCTGTAGGGCGGTATCTTTCCTTCTGCCGGTTTCAGCCTGAATATCTTGATCCCCGGGACCTGCTCGTCTATGGATATTATCTTGTATCTTGCGATTTGACCCACTTGATCACCAGCTGATGGATGAGATAAAATGGCACGGCTCTTGTAGCAGCCCTAGCCTCTCTTCTCATATCAGGAATATGTTTAAAAATTGCGCCTCTGAAATGCACAACTATGGCAGACGATTCAAACGATTTCTCAAGGGTATTCTCGTACGCGGTGGATTTCTATCTGAAACGACAGAACCTGATCATACTATTCTCGATACCGTTCATCCTGGCGACCCTGATAGTCACCCTTGTCTCAGCGCCGACATACATGGCCCTGGGAGCGGTGTTCCTGAGGACCGGCAGCATACCGGAGCTCTCGATACTGGACCTGGTCATCACAGTGCTGGGATACGCTATCGCGGTTTTCATCATCTCGGATTCGATCGTCAACATCAACATCATCATCCGCTCGAAGCGCACGCTCACGCAGATACGTTCCGACATCGTCGAAGCCATGGGAACCCACGCCACCCGGCTCTTCTACATCTACACGCTCCTGCTTCTGCTCATGTTCATCGTCCAGCTGGTCACATACGACAACCCGTACCAGTCCTGGATATATTCCATCTTCCTGCTCGTCCTATCGTTCGTGCTGTTCTTCGTGGCCCCTGCGGTTGTGATCGACCACTCGGACACCCCGACAGCTATCCGGCGCTCTTTCGCGGTCGCCCTGAAGAAGCCGCACATGGTCGCGATCTGGGCGCTATTCGGATTCGTGGGCCTTTCTGTGACCGAAGTGATCGCGAACCTGATCTTCGCTAGCCCATTCTCGAGCTACTTCACGCTGCTTGTGAACTCCCTTTTCATCCTGCCTTTCCTGATAGTACTCCAGACGCAGATGTACATGGAGAAGTATCCGCTCGCAAGGTAATCAGGATGAGGAACCAGACGGAATCGCGCAAGAAGGAGCACGTAGACCTCGTGATAAAGGAAGGCGCGCAGTATTCCAAGACGACCGGGCTGGAACGATTCGAACCCATCCACAATGCGCTCCCGGAGATTTCGCTCGAATCCACAGATCTGTCCACTGATTTTCTAGGAAAACGGATGAAGTGGCCAATCGTTATCACAGCGATCACTGGCGGGTACAAGGAAGCAGGTAAAATCAACCTCGCCCTTGCGGAAGCTGCGCAAAGGCATGGCCTTGCTTTCGGCGTCGGTTCTCAGAGGGCGATGATAGAAAACCCTGACCTCGCATCCACGTACCAGGTCCGCAAAGCCGCTCCAACAATCCCGCTCCTGGCCAACATCGGGGCGTATCAGCTCAAAAAATACCCGCTCGAAAAAATCGAAGGTATCGTCAGCAAGATAGAAGCCGACGCCTTGGCCGTCCATCTCAACCCTCTCCAGGAGGTAGTCCAGCCGGAAGGGGACACGGATTTCTCAGGCGTGCTGGGGGCAATCGCCCATACCTGCGAGAAGCTATCTGTCCCTGTGATAGCCAAGGAGACCGGCGCCGGCATCAGCCAGGATGTGGCGATCAAGCTCAAGGATGCGGGGGTAAGCTATCTCGATATCGCAGGTGCTGGCGGGACTTCATGGAGCAAGGTCGAGTATCTGCGCGATGGCATCACTCCAGGATTCGAAGAATGGGGGATACCGACAGCCGAGTCAATAATGCAGTGCCGCGGGGTCCTGCCTCTGATAGCGAGCGGAGGCATACGGACAGGGATGGACGGTGTGAAAGCGATAGCATTGGGCGCGGATCTCTGCGGAGGCGCTTACCCGTTCCTTATGGCATTCCACAACGGCGCGCTCGACCAGTATATATCCCTCTTCACTTCGCAAATGAGGATAGGTGCCTATCTCACTGGCTCCAAGAACCTGAGCGAGCTGAAAAAAGCCAAGATGCGATTCATCTGAAATTGAAACTATATTTGTGTTAGAATATGGGTTATCGCATACCTTTAAATATTGTTTTGCCTAATATATAATCATGGTAATGATGAGAACCCCTGTCCTTCCGAAAAATGCTGTTAGAGAGCAGGAGAAGCACTTTCGGGACATGGGAAAGAAGAATTGCCTTCCTCCGGATGTCACAGAGACGTTCAGCCAGCACGGTATACAAGTGGCGAGCGTCATCGGCAGCACGCTCGTCAAATACCGGGGGCAGCTCACAGCCGCCCATAACCTCACCGAGGACGATATCCAGACCCTCACATTGCTCGCCCTTTACCACCCTCTCCATACCCTCGACGGCATGCCGCAGGCCCTCCGAAAGCGTCTCCAGGACCCTTTCCAGAGGTTCTGCAGATACAGGAAACTCGACGAGAAAGACCTTCCCAAGGACATAGAATCCTATGAGGGGATGATATATCTCAGGAACGGCATGGTGGACCCTGTCTTCCTGGTCCGGGCGATAGACCTCTCGCAGACCCACGATTATGACGCTGAATCCATAGAGAAGCTCTACAGCCTGTCCGGGGAGAAAGTTGATGGGAAAAAGCTGCGCACGAACATCAGCATCTCAATGCTCGACATTTACTATCCGATTTCCGATGCGCTGCCATTCATCGACTCCGACAGCATCCGCGACATAGCCGTCGAAGAGATCTGGCCGGATAAATTCGCCAAAGTCAAGGAGCAGTGCGCATCCCAGAAGACAGAACTCGAGCGGTCCCAATTCCTGCTCCGAAAGGCTTTCGAGGCAGCTGTGAGACGGGTGGCGCTGGAGAACCAGTTGCTGGTCATCCAGAACCCCGAAGACTCATATGTCTACACCGACCGGATAAAGTCCGAGGGGAGCATAGTCCAGAAGCTTGTCCGGAAAAACCTGCCCACCTCCATCATATACGTGAACGATATGCATGGCTTCCTGGTAATCACGAAGACCGCGAAGGCCGCGATGAAGCTCGCCGACCTGATGATGAGGGAGCTCCGCAAGGCGATCTCCAGCTCTATAAGCATAGACCAGCGATACCTCATGCCTCCCAAAGAGGATGGCACGGTCCATCCTTCCGTCTCCTTGGATTTCGTCGGTCCGATTTATGCCCGGAACGGGCAGATGCTCTCGCAGTATGGCGCCGAGATCCAGGTGACCGACCTGGAAGGCATTAAGGAATGCACCCAGGGTGTCCTCATCCACGGCCGCCACAAGCAGACGGGCATCTTCAATTCCGAGCGGATCATCAATCCATCGACCTTGCCGCATTTGCTCAATTACCGCGCTGCCGTGAATCGGGAAGCAACGGTCTTGGATGAGCTGAAGACATCCCCTGTGGAATCCGAATACGTCCAGATAAGCTGCACAATCTCCGATGGCCGCTCAATAAAACCCCAACAGGTCGTGCTCCCTGAAGGAGCCCTCCTCATAGACCTGCTGGCCAAACTCGACCTCTTGAACGTCCGGACATACACCAAGGATTCCAAATCCGGCAAACCAATCCTTTACGGAGACCAGATCGAGTCGCGCGAAGTCCATATAGAATTCGAGCCCGGAAGCACAGGGATCAACCCTCCGCAGGCCGCCGACCTCATGACCAGGACCAGCGACGGCGAGACGATAGCGAAACTACGCAAGATAAGGAACGGCTACCGCAGGAACGGCGGAAAGCGCTAAGGAAATCTCATTCGTAGCGAAATTCGTTCGTGGGCAAGGGCGTACGTATTTTTCCAATCTCTTCCCTTTCATCTCCTTCTTTTCAGCCGTTCGATATATTTTACCGCAAGCCTCTCTCGGTGCTCTTCCTTGACCCTGATACGTCTCAAGGCCGCCTTCACGAGGGTTGAAAGATCCTCTTCAGGAAATTTCATCAATCCGCGCTCGTATGCCATATT
>Ga0315268_10001622_pt1 | contig 25939 bp, 25 predicted proteins | sample C1_top_MG_FD_204535 | JGI IMG/M metagenome (GOLD analysis project Ga0315268, IMG submission 204535) | Sediment microbial communities from Yellowstone Lake, YNP, Wyoming, USA - C1_top | ecosystem: Environmental > Aquatic > Freshwater > Lake > Sediment | place: USA: Wyoming | collected 2017-08-01
TTCGCGTCAGTCTGGAAGAGTGCGCAAAACCGCTGGTTGTGGCTTGCACTGAATTTATGCACGGCTTTTTTCGCTTCGCGCGTAATCGGCAGCTTCGAGGGCACCATTCAGAAATTTGTAGCGCTCGCCACTCTGATGCCAATCGTAGCAGGTATCGCCGGCAACTCGGCCAACCAGACCACCACCATCATCATACGCTCGATGGCACTGGGGCAAATCACTTCCGGCAACGCGCGTCGTCTGATTGGCAAGGAGTTGATGATCGGCGCTCTGAACGGAATGGTCTGGGGCGGGGTAGCCGGATTTTTCGCCTACTCTCTCTACCAGAACATCCTGCTCGGCATCATCATGACCAGCGCCATGCTGCTTAACCTGTTACTCGGAGCAATGGCCGGCTTGCTGATTCCTCTCACCATGCAGCGCATGGGCAGAGACCCCGCCATCGGCTCCAGCGTGCTGCTCACAGCCATTACTGACAGCGGCGGATTTTTTATTTTCCTTGGCTTGGCGTCTATCTTCCTGATACATTAATCAAAGCAAAAACCCCAACCACTTCCGGAAACGATGTGGTTGGGGTTTTTGCATGCGTGCCGGCATTGTTGTATCTCAACCGATGCCAAAAGAATGCGGCGTACGCCGTGCTTGCTGCGCGGCATAATATAATTTTTCCCAAAGGGTACAGGAACAAACTCTTCGAGGTGAAAAGGGCGCAACGCAACTTCCCGGCGCACGCCCAAATTCAAAGAGCTTAGGCGCCGAGAATGCCTTTTGCTTCAGACGGCCTGGCCACAACTTTTTTAGCTGCTGGCTTTTTGGCTGCGGCTTTTTTAGCTGCCGGCTTGGCCACTGCCTTTTTGGCGACCGGCTTCTTGGCTACTGCTTTCTTGGCTGCCGGCTTGGCTGCCGCTTTTTTGGCGACCGGCTTCTTGGCTACGACCTTTTTAGCTGCCGGCTTGGCTGCCGCTTTTTTGGCAACAGGCTTCTTGGCTACGGCTTTCTTGGCCGCTGGCTTTTTGGCTACGGCCTTTTTAGCTGCCGGCTTGGCTGCCGCTTTTTTGGCAACAGGCTTCTTGGCTACGGCTTTCTTGGCCACTGGCTTTTTGGCTACGGCCTTTTTAGCTGCGGGCTTGGCCGCTGCTTTTTTGACTGCTGGCTTGCTTGCTGCTTTTTTTGCGACTGGTTTTTTTGTGGTGGTTTTTTTTGCTTTGGTATCTGCCGTAGCCATTTTCGTTCCTTAAAAAAATTGATGTGACTTTACCCAGTTACTACATTTCGTGCGAACCGCACTTCCAAACTCATGTATTACTGATAAATTCGCTTGGTGGTCGCATTCTATGCGCGATTAAAAACATAGCGCAATAACTATTTGCATTTTTTTGCAAAAAACTACAAATAAATTTTTTCAGCAGCAAACAATTGCTCCACCGTTTCGCGTTCGCGGATCAAATTTGCGGTCGCACCATCCACCATGATTTCTGCGGCACGAGGACGAGTGTTGTAGTTGGAACTCATACTCATGCCATACGCACCCGCCGACATAAGCGCAAGCAAATCACCCTGCTCTATGGCCAAATCCCGAGCATGCCCCAGGAAGTCGCCGCTCTCGCACACCGGCCCGACCACCTCGTATTGCCGTGCCGGCGCGGTTCGGCGCAGAACCGGCTGGATCGCATGGTAAGCGTCGTAGAGGGCCGGGCGCATTAGATCATTCATCGCGGCATCGACGATTGCAAAGTGTTTTTCTTCGCCCGGCTTGAGATATTCGACCTTTGTCAGCAAGACTCCGGCGTTTCCGACCAGCACCCTGCCCGGTTCAACGATGATTTTTTCAGTGCGTCCGCGCAAGGCACCGAGCAACGCTGTCGAATATTCGGCAATCGATGGCGGAGTTTCGTCTTGGTAGCAAATTCCCAAACCGCCGCCGAGGTCGAGATGTTCCAGTTTGATGCCCTCGTTTGCCAGCGCGTCGACCAGCAGCAGCACTTTTTCAGCCGCCGCAACAAACGGGCCGGTTTCGGTGATTTGCGAGCCGATATGGCAATCCATGCCGGTGATACGCAGATGCGGCATGCTGCTGGCGTTACGGTACAAACTCAATGCATCGGTATAAGCCACGCCAAATTTACTCTGTTTGAGTCCGGTAGAGATGTAAGGGTGAGTCTTCGCATCCACGTTTGGATTTACCCTGAAACTGACAGGGGCGACCTTGCCCATGCTGCCGGCTACTTCATTGAGCCGAACCAGTTCGGCTCCGGATTCCACGTTGAAACACAATATCCCTGCCGCCAAAGCAAGGCGCATCTCCGCCTCGCTCTTGCCCACGCCGGAAAACACCACCTTGTCTGCATTGCCGCCAGCGGCCAGCACCCGCTGCAATTCGCCGCCTGACACAATATCGAAGCCCGCCCCCAGCCTGGCAAATAAACCAAGAATGGCAAGGTTGGGATTAGACTTCACCGCAAAGCAGATAAGGTGCTCGCGCTCCTTGAACGCAGCGGAGAACTGCATATAGGCGTCGCTGAGCGCCGCCCGCGAATACACATAACAGGGTGTACCAAAGCGTCCGGCAATGTCGGCAAGCGCCACGTCCTCGGCAAATAGCCGGTCCTGCCGGTAATGAAAGTATTTGCTCATGGTTGTTTTTGAGATTCGGGTTGGCTCTGCGCTGGTGCGCTCTGCACCGGCAGATTGGGAAGGGTCTGGGTCTGGTTCTGCACCGCTTGGGGCTTGGCGGCCGGCGCCGGTTTAGGCGGCACTTGCTGCATATACAGCGGACCTTTGCGGCCGCACCCCTGCAGTAACAAGACGAGTACCAGCAGCATGCCAAACAGGGTTGTCTTTAATATAAACATCGGTGAATTTCCGCGAAAATGAACAGTGCGGGATTATAAATGACTGACGGTGAATTCATAGCACTGACTGGCATTGTGTTTGCTGGCGTGAATCACCAGGGCAAAGAACTGCAATTATCGCGCTCAATCCACGGTCGCCGCCGGACTCCACTTGCGCAACTCCGCGCGCATCCCTGCATAATCCGGGCACACCCTCGCAACTATGCGCCAGAACGCCGCCGAATGGTTCATCTCCTGCAGGTGGGCGAGTTCATGCACCACGACGTAATCGATCAGGTGCAAAGGCATGGTTACCAATTGCCAGTTCAATCTCACCACCCCGCCCGAGGTGCAACTTCCCCATTGCGTCCGCGCAGATGTCAGCTTGATTGCTTTGGGGGTCACTTTCATCAGCGGCGCGAAGTGCGCGACGCATTCTTCGAATACGCGCTCGGCTTCGCGCCGATACCATTTGATAACCGCCTTTTTTATGCCGGCAGCCTCTGCCGCGCTCGCCTGCCGGCCCCAATTCGCGCCTTGCCTGCCGCTCTCGGCAACATACACGACAAGCTCGCTGGCGGTGAGCAGCGGCGGCGTATTGAACAGGCAGGGAACAACACGCAGGGTAAAAGTCTCGCCGCGAAACAGTATCGGTTCGCCATCGCCCCAATTCTGCACAGGTGCTTTCCTGCTCTGCCAGCTATCAAGCTTGCTCACCACCCAGCCGGCTTTTTCCTGCAATACGCTGTGCAGCCATTTTTCCGAAGCGCGCAATGGCATGCTGACGGTCAGGCCATGATCATCGATTTGCAGCCCGATGCTGCGGCGTTTTGCGCTGCGTTTGAGGGTATAGCTGATGTGCTTGTCGGCCAGCCGGATGCTGCGCTGTTCCAACGCTGGAGGAGAGGTATTCAGTCGTTTCAGCATATCCAGCATCTGGGCGCCCTTACTTGATTCGTGCTACCTCTGCCTCTATCCATTGCTCCGCGCGCTGGTTGATTTCCTCAGCCTTGAGCCCTGCCGGATCGATCGCCGCGCCGATACTCATGGTGATCACGCCCGGATGCTTGAGAAAGGAATTGCGCCCCCACAGTTTCCCGGCATTGTGCGCAATGGGTACCACGGGCACGCCGGTCGAAGCACTCAACAGCGCGCCGCCGATTTTATATTTGCCGCGCTGACCGTAAGGGATGCGCGTGCCTTCGGGGAAAATCACCACGCAAAAACCCATTTCCAGACGCTCTTTGCCCTGGCGCAGCAACTGCTTTACCGCGCCCTTGCCATCACTGCGCTTGATCGCGATGGGGCTGGTCATCGCCAGCCCCCAGCCGAAAAAGGGCAGCCACAACAATTCACGCTTGAGCACCCACACCTGCGGCGGAAACACTTTTTGCAGTGCGATAGTTTCCCAGGCCGATTGATGCTTGCATAAAAGGATAGCGGGTTTGGACGGAATATTTTCTGCGCCATGCACCCTCATGCGTATGCCGCACAACACGCGCAACAACCACAGCATGATTAGCGCCCAGCCCGAGATTATGCGGTAGCGCATAATCGGTTGAAACGGGAAAGTCAGTATCGCAATCAGCGTAAACACCGGCGTGATGAGAATTTGCAGCAGGAAAAAAATGGTCGAACGAATAAAAATCATATTAACCCAATAATAAACAGGAAATTCCGTAAAAAATAATCCTGGCCGTAGCAGGCACAGGTTTTAAACCAGTGTTGCAACAACTGCCGCAAGATCGGGAAAAATCCGCGTGTTATCGGGCAATCCGCCCTTGGCCTGGGTTTTAAGCCCCTTGCCGGTCAGCACCAGGATTGGCTGTGCACCGAGACGGGCGGAAGCCTCGAGGTCCCGCAGAGAGTCGCCCACCGAGGGCACACCACTCAAGTCGGTATTGTAGCGCTCGGCAATTTCATCCAGCATGCCGCTCTTGGGTTTGCGGCACTTGCAATCGGCATCTGCCGCATGCGGGCAAAAGAACACCGCATCGATACGGCCCCCCGCCTGCGCGCAGGCCTTGTGCATCTTGTCGTGTATGGCATTGAGCGTTGGCATGTCGAACAAACCCCGGCCGATGCCGGACTGGTTGGTTGCGACCACCACGCGATAACCCGCCTGGCACAGACGCGCGATGGCCTCCAGACTTCCGGGCAGCGGCTTCCATTCTTCCGGGTTCTTGATGAACTGGTCGGAATCGTAATTAATGACGCCGTCGCGATCGAGAATAATCAGTTTCATAATTAGCCATGCAACAAGTCAAACAGCCAGTTTGGAAATATCGGCAACCTGATTCATCAGGCGTCCGAGCTCATTCAACAGCGCCGCGCGATTTTTGCGCAGCGCCTTGTCTTCCGTCATTACCATTACCTTGTTGAAAAAATCATCAATAAAAGGCTTCAGCGCCACCAGTGACTTCAGGTTATGCGCGTACTCATTGCGCCCCAGATAGTGCTCCGAATACGGAATAATATCCTGCATCGCATGGAATAAATCCACCTCCTGCTTTTCAACCAGCAAAGACGGATTCACCTTGGCCTTGACGCTGTCTGCTCCCAGCTCTTCCATATTTTTGCGCATGATGTTCTGCACCCGCTTGTTTGCGGCTGCAAGGTCTTTGGAGGCGTCCAGCGCGGCGAACGAACGTACTCCATCCAGACGTTTCAACACCTGATGCAACTTGCCATCGAGCAGCGGAATAACTGCTTCAATATGCGTCGCTTCATAACCGCGTTCGCGCAGATAACCGCGCAGCCGGTCCATCATGAAGCCTTCAAGTTCAGGTGCCACAGTCGCACTCAGCATGCCGGCGGGAAAATTTTCCGCAGTCTTCTTGAGCAAGGCAGGCAACGGCAGCTCGAGTGGCGTTTCAACCAGTATGCGCAACACGCCCAAGGCATGGCGGCGCAGACCGAAAGGGTCTTTATCGCCGGTCGGAACCTGCCCGATTCCATAAATTCCAACCAGCGTCTCCAGCTTGTCTGCCAATGCCAGCGAACTTGCCAGCAATCCCTGCGGCAGACTGTCTCCGGCAAAACGCGGATAATAATGGGCCGAAATCGCAGCGGCCACTTCGGGCTTCTCGCCGTCATGCAGCGCGTAATAGTATCCCATCACCCCCTGCAACTCGGGAAATTCGCCCACCATATCGGTAAGCAGGTCTGCCTTGCTCAAGCGGGCGGCCAGTTCCGCATCGGCTTTGTCCACTTTCAGCAGGCGCGCAATAATACCGGTGAGGGTGACGATGCGCTCGACGCGCTGCAACTGCGAGCCCAGTTTATTGTGGTACACCACGTTGCCAAGCTTGGCGACACGGGATTCCAGCTTCTGTTTGCGATCCTGATTAAAGAAGAAGCGCGCATCGGACAGGCGCGAGCGCACCACACGCTGGTTGCCACCAATAATGTGCTGGCTGTTCTTCACCTTCATATTGGAGACGATCAGGAACTTGTTCAGCAACTTTCCGCTTTTATCCAGCAGCGGGAAATACTTCTGGTTCTGTTGCATCGTCAACACCAGGCATTCCTGCGGCACTTCCAGAAACTCGGCGTCGAATTCGCCCACATACACCACCGGCCATTCCACCAGCGCGGTCACTTCGTCCAGCAGCGTACTTGCAGCGCTGCGGTCGTCACTGGAAAGCGCCAGCAATTCCTGCATCGACTGGCTGCCGTGCCCTATCCATACGGCACCCAGCTCACTCGCGGTGCGTTCCAGTTGTGCCGCAATCATTTTGCGCCGTGCCCTGTAGCCCGCAACAACATTGCCCAGAATGCCCAGCGAGCTTTCATATTCATCGGCGCTCTTCAATGTGATGGGACCGCCGGACAGGAAACGATGGCCGCGCGTGATATTGCTGCTTGCGCACCCCAGCACCTCGCCCTTCACGACACGATCACCGTGCATCATCACCAGCGATTTGACCGGGCGTACAAACTGATGCTCGCTGTCTCCCCAGCGCATGAGCTTGGGTATCGGCAACCGTTTCAGTGCCTGCGACACCATATCGGGCAGATAGGTATCCAGCGGCTTGCCCTTTTGCTCGATACGTACCGCGTAATAGTCGGCCTTGCCGTCATGCACCAGCTTGAGTTGTTCGTACTCGACTCCGGCCGAGCGCATAAAACCTTCCAGCGCCTTGCTGAATTTGCCATCGGCATCCCTCGCGGCAGCCACTGCCGGGCCTTTGCGCTCTATCATGCGATCGGGCTGCTGTGCGACCACACCGGTAACGCTCAGCGCCAGACGGCGCGGTGTGGCAAACGGCGTGCATACGCTACCTTCCCCCGCCAGCCCAAGTTCACGCAGCGCGGCAAACACATCGTCGGCAAAGCTGATAGACAAGCGTTCCAGTGCCTTCGGCGGCAACTCTTCGGTGCGCAGTTCTATTAACAATGTCTGTTTTGTCGATTGCTGGCTCATACTGTCGCCCCCGCCTTGCTTTTGCTCATCGGGAAGCCCAATTTTTCGCGGGAGTCGTAATAGGCCTGCGCCACTTCGCGCGACAAAGCGCGTACACGCCCGATATAACCGGCGCGTTCGGTGACCGAGATCGCACCGCGGGCATCCAGCATATTAAAACTGTGCGAACACTTCATCACCATCTCGAAACCGGGCAGCACCAGTCCGGCAGCAACCAGGCGCCGCGCTTCACTCTCGTATTCATTGAAGTGTGCAAAAAACATCTCCACATTGGAATGTTCAAAATTGTATTTCGATTGTTCGACTTCATTCTGGTGATAGACATCGCCGTAAGTCACCACTTCATCGCCGTTTTTTGCCCAGACCAGATCGAACACGCTGTCCACGCCCTGCAAATACATGGCCAAACGTTCCAGCCCGTAGGTGATCTCGCCCAGTACCGGCTTGCACACCAGCGAACCCACCTCCTGAAAATAGGTAAACTGGGTCACCTCCATGCCATCGAGCCACACCTCCCAACCCAGACCCCATGCACCCAGGGACGGAGATTCCCAGTCGTCTTCAACAAAGCGGATATCATGCTCATTCAGGTCCAGACCCAGCTCGCGCAGGCTGTCGAGATAAAGCTCCTGAATATTTTCGGGCGACGGTTTCAATACCACCTGATACTGGTAATAATGCTGCAAACGGTTCGGATTCTCGCCATAGCGCCCATCCTTGGGGCGGCGCGAAGGCTGCACATAGGCGGCGCGCCAAGGCTCCGGGCCGATGGCGCGTAAAAAAGTGGCGGTATGAAAAGTCCCTGCGCCCATTTCGATGTCATAGGGCTGCAGCAGCGCGCAACCCTGTTTGTCCCAAAATTTTTGCAGGGTGAGAATAATTTGCTGAAAAGTGAGCATTGCGAAGACCGTGATGATTTGGCAAAGACGCCATTTTATTCCAAATTCAATGCCAGGGTGAAACAAGCGAGGATCGTTTCACACCTCCAAAGGGACGCAACCATGTTTTCGGCGCAAATTGGCGTGCCGATTACGCTACGGATAATGATATATTATTAAATCACCATGCAAGCGGACTGCACGATATGACCGACATAAAAAAAATCACTGAAGAACTTCAAAAATTTCGCGATGAAAGGGACTGGGCACAGTTTCATAACCCCAAGGATCTTGCTATCGCACTTAGCATTGAGGCCAACGAACTGCTTGAGGTGTTTCTGTGGAAATCTGCCGAGGAGGCCGATGCCGACAAGGTAAAGGAAGAATTGGCGGATGTGTTTGCCTACGCCTTTATGCTGGCGGAAAAGTATGGCCTGAATGTACCCCAAATCATGCGGGACAAACTGGCTAAAAACAAACTGAAATATCCGGTGGCAAAGGCCAAAGGCAGCGCGAAGAAATATACCGAGTTGTAGAAACCAAATAACGGCGACTCTTCACCTCACTATGAGCGCCCGCTTCACCATATTTTTCACCGCAAGCGGCATGTTGATCGGCACCAGCCTGGTCGCCGGATGTGCCTGTTGGAACACACGAAATACCTCATCGGCAAAAGCCTGTCCGATCTCCTCTACCCCGGCGAAATCCAGCACCACCGTCTGAAAGCGTTCAAAGCGCATCGTCAACCGCTTGGCCTGCGATCGGGAAACCAGTTTCTCCCCCTCATGCTGCGCCAGACGCACCGGCACTATGGTCTTGGCGAAAGTGTACTCTTCCGGTGCAGCGAACTCGTCGAACACTTCCTTTAATGTACGCCCACTATCGTTGGCCAATCGCATCAACACCAGCGTACCGGGTGCACCTGCTGGACGCTCCAGCAACACGTCCGCCCCCCATTCATCGTGCATGAAGTGCAAGATACCGGAACGGATATCGAAGGCATCCATCAATTTGGACGAAAAGAAGATGCCTTCTCCGGTGTAGTGGGCCGGATCGGTAGTGAGCTTGCCCTTGGCCAACTCCAGAATCGCCTCGCGCGGATCGTACAAATTCAACGCCCGCTGAATCTTCAGAAAGATCCCCTCGCCCTCGTCGGCGACATACACCGTCGTATTCAGCGCGTCGCGCAGCAACTCCACAGTCACCTGTGCCGAGCCGGAATGGTCAATCGCATTATTCACCATCTCCGTCACCGTATAGTGCCAGATGTCGCGGACATTGGCGGGCAGATCGCACACTGCGGGCGCAACGACCTCGCTCCACACCCTGTCTTCGTGCAAGCCCTCGCGTGCATACACCTTCTGCACCTGCCCCTGCACGGCAAGGTGGTAGCGCACCCCGCGACCCACACCGGAAGAGGTGATCACTCCTTCACGCTTCAGCTTCGCCAGCCAGGCGCTGGCAGACTGGCGCGACACCCCATATTGTTCAGCCAGCCGCGCGGCGACATTGCTCCCATCCCGGGCTATCGCGGCAAGCATGTCACGGCGGATATCAGTAGTCATCGCCTCTTAAACGTAAACTAAAATAGGATTAATTGTAAAGCAACAACATGGGAAACGTAAAGGCATACCTGCGATGCGACGAGAAAAAACAGTCGTCTGCAGATTCAATCAGTCGCTTTCTTTTGGGTCAATGCTGCGACACTACAGGATTACAACAACCGCTGCTTCGCGCTGCGCGGCAAGCGCTTGATCTGCATCTCGCGTTTGAGCGCGGCGGATTTATCGGCATAGTTTTCGCAATACACCACCTTCACCGGCAGGCGGCCGCGCGTGTATTTGGCACCCTCCCCGGCATTGTGCGCAGCCAGACGCTTTTGCATATCGTTGGTAATGCCGCAATAAAACGTATCGTCCGCGCAGCGCAGCAGGTAGCACACCCAGGTCAAAACGGCTTCGTCCTATGCCTCGTTCGCGGGCTTTTTGTGGCGCAGCAACCACGCCGCCGCCAGCATCAGCGCGATCAATCCCAGCATCGCCGAGTTGCCCCAGCGCACATAGGGCGTGCTGCCGCTATAACCCTGAACCATGCCGGTGAGCACGCCTTCTTCATGCTGCGGCAACATCTGCAGAATGTTGCCGTGGTGGCCGATGATGCTGGTCACCCCGGTATTGGTGGCGCGCAGCATCATGCGTCCGCTTTCCAGCGCGCGCATTTGCGCCATCTGGTTATGCTGCATCGCTGCGTGTGATCTTCCATACCAGGCGTCATTGGTGACATTCACAAGGATGCCGGCCTCGGGCAGGTAATGGATAATTTCCTCGCCGAATGCATCCTCGTAACAGATGTCCACTGCCACGCGCTGACCGGCCACATGCATGACTTGCTGACGCTCGCCGCCGCGCGACTGGTCGGACATCGGGATATGCAGCAGATCATTGATAAGCCAGCCCAGCAGCGGGCGCAACGGAATAAATTCGCCGAACGGCACCAGGTGATTCTTGCGGTAACTCTGGCTTTCCGAACTGCCCAGTGACATCACGCTGTTGTAATACAGCCCGCGGTCGCGTTCGAACAGGCCTATCAGCATGTCACCGGCATTCTGGCGCATTTGATTGCGCAGGATATCCACATAGCTTTGCGGCAAATCCTGACTCAACAGCGGCAGCGCGGTTTCCGGAAACACGATCAGGCGCGCATCGCTGCTCTGCGCCAGGCGACGATATATTTCTATCGTCCTGATCAGATGCCCTTGTTCAAATTTCTCCCCCTGTTCAATATTGCCCTGCAACAGACTCACCTTGAGCGGCTCGCCTTCCGCATGGGTCCATTCCACCGTGCGCAGCGCTGCGCCTGCCAGCCATAGCAGCAACAACAACGCCAGTGCGACTTTCCCCTGCCTGGACAGCTTGAGCGTTTTTCCCGCGCGCATCTGCCACAGAAACGCCAGCAAACCGGCACTCACTGCCACCAGCAGCGACACCCCATACACGCCGAACACAGGAGCATAGCCTGCCAACGGGCTGGCGGCGGCCTGCGCATACCCCATCACCAGCCACGGGAAGCCCGTAAACAACAAGCCGCGCAACCATTCCAGCAACACCCACAGCGCCGGCATCAACAACACCAGCACGATGCAGGATGCCAAACCTTCGCGCCCGCCCAGGCGGGAACGTAACCTCGCCTGGGCATAACCCGCCACAGCCGGAAACAAGGAAAGCACCGCCGCAAACAGGCCGATAGCCAGCGCCGCCAGCAACATGGACATGCCGCCGTAATCATGCAGCGCGACATACAGCCAGCCTACGCCCGCACTGAACAAGCCAAATCCAAACACAAAACCCAATTTTGCCGCCATCCATCTTCCCCTTGCGCGCTGCCATTGCACGAACAATATCGCGAGTGCAAGCACGACCAGCGGGTACAGGAAAAAAGGCGCAAAACCGGGCACGGCAAGCAGGCCGGCACAGAATACAAGCAGGTATTTATTTAATTGATGAAGTTGCATGGAAGAAATTCAAGAAATTATTGCGCACAAAATAAAATAGATGTGCGGGTTTATCGGCCTGCGCGCGAGACTGAGCTAATTGTAGAGCCTGATCAAATTCTTGCGCCGCTCTATCATATCAGGATTGCTGGTGGACGATTTCGCGTTCTCTGTTGCCCACGCCGACGTCACCAGCCATTCGTCCAGTGCCGCAACAGTGAGCGGCCGGCTCATGTAGTATCCCTGCGATGCATCACAGCCCAAAACCGTGAGCAGGTCCCAGATTTCCAGATTTTCCACGCCTTCCGCGACTACTTTCATGCCGAGATTATGCCCCAATGCGATGGTTGATCTGACTATCACGGTATCGCTCGCATCCAGCTCCATATCCTTGATAAAGGACTTGTCGATTTTTATTTCGCTGACGGGGAGTTTCTTCAGGTATGCGAGTGACGAGTAGCCGGTGCCAAAATCGTCCAGCGAAAGCTGAATTCCCATCTTGTGCAGTTTTATAAGCGTTGCCAATGCTCTTGTCGGTTCGGCCATCACCGCGCTTTCGGTAATTTCAAGCACCAGCCACTCCGGGCTGGCCCGGTGGGTTGCAAGCAGCCTGGCGACTCGCGCGGGCAAATCGTCATCGAGCAGGTTGCGCGTGGAAAGATTTACCGCGACAGTGAACATGTGCCCTGCTTCATGCCATTTCTCGCTTTGCTGCAACGCCGCCTGCAACACCCACGACGCCAGCGGCTGTATCAGGCCACTGGCTTCCGCCAGCGGAATAAATTCATCCGGCGCTATCATTCCCTTGTCTGGATGATTCCAGCGCACCAGCGCTTCTACTCCCATAATACCGCCGGTGTGATGGCTGATCTTGGGCTGGTAATGCAACAGCAGCTGCCCATGCTCTATGGCATGGCGCAATTCGTTCTGCAATTCGACATTTTTCGCCGCAACGGCTTCTATCTCCGGCGTATATTCCCGATAGCCGATATTCGCGCGTTTGGCGGCATACATCGCAATATCGGCTTTAAGCAGCAAATGGTTGATATCCACATCATGCTCGGGGTAAGAGGCTATCCCCATCGAAGCGGCAATATTCACCATGCAACCATCCAGGCTGACCCGCTGACACAGCGACGAAAGCAATTTTTTCACGATGACTTCGGCACCTGCCGCGGCAGCCGCGGGGAGCAGCAACACAAACTGGTCTCCCGCCAGGCGCGCTACGGTATCCGTACGGCGCATCGCGGCACTTAAATTTTGCGCTACATGTTTAAGCAGCAGATCCCCGACATGATGTCCCTGCATATCGTTAACTTCTTTAAAACGATCCAGATCGACAATCACAATGGAAAAAGGCTTTTTCTCATTCTCATACGTCAATGCGGCCTGCCCCAGACGGTCAAAAAACAGCGCCCTGTTTGGCAGTCCGGTCAAGTCGTCAAATAATGCCTTGAGTTCAAGCTCGCGTGACTGCCGCACGACCTGGCGCAAAACTATGGCCGCCACCATGATACCTGTCACGATCGCGAAGCCGCACAACCACAGCATGATCATGCGTGCCTTCAGATAGGAAGCAGCAGCACTCGCGGTCGCCTGCCGGGTCTGTTCCTGCTGCAATGCCAGCAGTTTGTCTATTTCGTCGGCCAAGCCCTGCTGTCCGGGTATGACCACCTTTCTCATATACTCGGCCACCGCCAGGCCATGGTGCATCATGGCCAGTTGTGTCGCCTCGTTCACTACGCGGCCACGCACGCTGGTCAATGCGTTTATACGTTCGGAAAGCGCCGTTTCCCGGGCATTCATTCCCATAGACTGAAATTTTTCCCACGCATACAGGAACTCTGCCGCCCTGAGATTCAAGCGCTGCAGCTCTTCATCCTTTTCAAACGCATCCTTGGTCAGAGCAAGCGAATACAGACCCACGGCCCGTTCGCGCTGGGCATATTTCATCCTGTGCGCGAGGTCAGTTTTAACGTTGTCGATCTGGGTAATCAGCTCCAGATCAGAGTGAATTTTGGCCATATAGCGAAAGCCAATGATCATCACCAGAACCACCAGTGTCAGCGTCACCGCGAAGCCAAGGCCGAGTCCAATGCCCATACGGGCAGGCTCGGATAAAGCGGCAATTTTCAATTTGACAGATGACAGGGATACCATTTTTTATCCGGTCATCGCCTTAAAAAATTTCATCTACCCGGATGATAAAGCCGGCTATTAACTTGCAAGGCAAAACCGTTTTTTATGCTGGAGAGGCGGCAGAATACTCTATGCAAGGTTTTACAGTCCATATATTTAGAAAGTGAAACTGAGGGCGTATGTTGCTGCTTGCAAAAAACGATTCACGCTCCGCAACCTGAATTATTAAATAACTTAAACATAATCAGATTGTTACATAACAACGAACAATTACCCGACGAGCTTGCGTACTTATTTCCGTTGACGCGCCCTTTACAGATACCGCGCGGATTGATAACAATGCCCCCCTCCAACACCGTGCAAACAAAGCAATCATGCAAAAATCCCTGGCAGCAAACGTAAGCCGTCGCGAAGTATGGGCATGGGCAATGTATGACTTTGCCAATTCCGGCTACACCACGGTTGTTATTACCGCCATCTTCAACGCCTATTTTGTGGCAGTCATTGCAGCAAATGCGCCGTGGGCTACCTTTGTGTGGACCTTGGCGCTGGCGGTTTCCTATGCGCTCATCATGTTCATTGCGCCGTTGATTGGCGCTTATGCCGACGCCTATGCCGCCAAAAAGAAAATCCTCGCCGTCACTACAATAGGCTGTGTGACATTTACCGCACTGCTTTTCTTTACCGGCCCCGGCAGTCTGTGGCTGGCCATCTCGCTGATCGTCCTTTCCAATTTTTTCTACGGCAACGGCGAAAATCTGATCGCGGCATTCTTGCCGGAACTTGCGCGCGGACGCGCGCTGGGGCGCGTGTCCGGCTGGGGCTGGAGCCTGGGTTATGTCGGCGGACTGGTGAGCCTCGGCGCCTGCCTGGCCTATGTAAGCTGGGCACAGGGTCAGGGCCGGGACGCTGCGGATTTTGTGCCGGTGACGATGCTGATTGTGGCGCTGCTGTTTGCGCTATCCAGCCTGCCTACCTTCCTGTTCCTCAAGGAACGTGCCGTGCCGCAGCCGCACTTGCTGGGAAAAAACCCGTTGCAGGAGTCGTTTGCACGGCTCGGGCAAACGCTGCGCCATGCCAGGCTTTACCGCGATCTGCGGCGCTTCTTAATCTGCACCGTGTTTTACCAGGCAGGCATCCAGGCAGTGATTACGCTTGCCGCGATCTATGCGCAGGAAGCGATGCATTTCACCACGCAACAGACCATTCTGCTTATTCTGGTGGTCAACATCACCGCGGCCATCGGCGCCTTTCTGTTTGGTCACCTGCAGGACCGCATCGGCCATATTTCCACCATCGCGTTGACCCTGCTCGGCTGGATCATCATGGTGATACTGGCATGGGCAGCGAGGGGACCCGCGATGTTCTGGCTGGCCGCCAACCTCGCCGGAATTTGCATGGGTTCCAGCCAGTCTGCAGGAAGAGCATTGGTGGGATTATTGAGCCCGGCAGCGCGGCGCGCCGAATTTTTTGGCCTGTGGGGAATGGCGGTGAAACTTTCATCGATACTCGGCCCGGTCACCTACGGGCTGGTAAGCTGGATTTCACGGGGCGACCACCGCCTCGCAATACTGATCACCGGCAGTTATTTTGTTGCCGGTCTGGCCATTTTATATGGCGTAAACGTCAGGCGCGGCAGGCGTGCGGCGCTGCGCCAGCAGGCATAGCCGGCATGGCGATGATGTCATCCCTGATAATGAAATTCGCCATACCCGTTTCCCTCTCTCCAGCTCTCTCCCGCAAGCGGGCGAGAGGGAGGTCTCGCTGCGCTGGTTTCACGTTAAACGACGGACGCTTCAAAAAAATTCAATGCAATAAACGGAGCGAAATTCCGGGTTTTCAAATAGATGCGAAACGCTGATGCAAATACTGATTGATTTGCGCCGACTCATACAGCCACTGCACATTGCCTTGCTCATCTTTTATCTGCAGGCAGGGTACCTTGACCTGACCGCCGCCCTGCAATAATTCTGCGCGGTGCTGCGGATTTTTTTGCGCATCACGCAATTCGATTGCCAGCGACAAACGATTTATCTCCCGCCGCACCTTGATGCAAAACGGGCAAGTCTGAAACTGGTAGAGCGCCAGGCTGCGACTCTGCCGGTCAACATGCTGCTGTGCGTCCGCGCTGCGCACCATACCCTTGGGGGTGCTTAGCAACTCCCATAACAGCATGAATGGGTTCAATAAAATACGAAGCAGTTTGAAAAAAACTCTTATCAGCGGTTTCATTTAGTTTAGCTTTCTGAAAAATTGAACGACCTTAAAGAGAGTGAATATCAATTATAAAGTTCAGTCGCGCAAGGAGATTAATATTATCCTTTCATTCCGTGGCCCGAATAAACCAATTTTATTTAATAAATACAATCAGTTGATTCTTACCCGTCAAAAACTGTCAACTTCATATTGTCGTTAATCTGATTATTCATTAACATGCTGCCAAATAATCAATAAGAGGCACTCATACCTGAGTGCAGCCTAATCAACTTTACGGGGTGGGATATGAAACGAATTGGAATTGGCGCAGCCGGACTCTTGTATCTTGTTGCATTCACGCCAGCCTTTGCTGCCAACGTTCCATTCTATGCCGGGATACAGGTGGACAACACTGGCGCTGCTGCGTTGCTGGGTTACCAGATCAGCAAGGTGTATGCGGTCGAGGTGAACTACACCAGGTACGATGATCATATCTCGCATTCGGGCATCACGTCCGATACCGGTATTTCTGCCGCAGGCATCGCTGCAATAGCCATGCTGCCAATGAAACTGAGTGGCGGCTCGCCTTACTTCCTGTTCGCCAAAGCCGGCTATGAACGCATCAACAAGGACGAAACCTACACCATCCCCTCTTCAGTCACCCTCACGCTGCCCTACAGCGATTTTACCAGCAGCAGCGAAAACCGCGTTGTTCTCGGCGGCGGCGCGCAATATGACTTGTACCCAGACATGAGCGGCCGGGTGGGCATTGATTTTATGGGCGACCGGCACTCGGTATATCTGGGTGCAATTTTCAAGTTCTGAAGCAGGCAGGAGCCGGGCTGATTTTTTTAATCATTTTCACAAGAAATTCAATGAAAAATATGAAACAGATAATTATCGCCACATCGCTGCTATTCGCCGCCTCTGCCTCTGCTGCTCCACCAACTTCGGTTGCTGCCGCTGCGCCGCCCGCGGCACATTCGGCCTTTTACGCCGGTGCACAACTTGGCGACTCAACAATCGGCGCGTTTCTCGGTTACCAGATCAGCAGAATGTATGCGATGGAAGCCAGTTATGACTATGTTGATCCAGTCTATACGCCCACCACTACGCTCAACACCTCCAGAGCAGGCGTTTCCGGCCTCGCGCTGTTCCCGATAAAATTCAGCGAAATGGGTCCGATGGCGATCTTCATAAAAGCCGGCTATGCGCGCACCACAGACAAATATACGGTCAAGGATCCCGGCCTGGGCATACCCGGCTTTCCTGCCACCACCACTGTCACTACCACACTTACAACCGGCGTAACCGGCGGTGCCGGGGTGCAGGTGGACTTGAGCAATAACACCACGGCTCGTCTTGGCGCGAATTATGTTGGCGGAGACCGCTCGGTTTTTCTGGCAGCGCTTTACAAGTTTTAGGCGCGTTCAATTGCAAAGGATATGACCATGCATATATCTCATAGTCGTTCAATACTGGCAATTGCAAAAGTTGCGCTATTCACCGCCTTCCTTGCTGCGTGCGGAGTCGAGGTCAGCACGACTTCAGACGTTGTGCAGCCGACACCGGCACAGTCCTCGCGCCTGCTGGCACAGGCGACTTTTGGCCCGACAGCGGAAGAAATTAAACGCCTGGAAACGATGGGTACAGCCGCCTGGTTCAACGACCAGTTCGCCAAGCCACAGACCCTGCATCTTGCGTATATGAACAGCAGGGTGGCCTCATTGCCGGCCGGTCAAAATCTGGGCGCAAACCAATTCTATGAGTCTTTCTGGCAACAGGCGGTCAAGGGCAATGACCAGTTGCGCCAGCGCGTCGCTTTTGCGTTGTCGCAAATTTTTGTGATCTCGTTTCAAAACACCACAGTCGCAACCATGCCGCGCGGTGTCGCAGGCTATTACGACACGCTGGGAGCCTATGCCTTCGGCAACTTCCGCGACCTGCTGCAAGCCGTGACCCTGCACCCCATGATGGGCATCTACCTGAGTTCGCTGCGCAACCAGAAAACGGTGGGGGCGCGCGAGCCGGATCAAAACTATGCGCGCGAGGTGATGCAACTCTTCACTATCGGCCTCAGGCAGCTCAATCAGGATGGCACCGATACAACCAGTCCCGCGACGCCAACCTACATCAACGACGACATCGCCGGCTTGTCCAAGGTGTTCACCGGCTGGAGCTGGGCCGGTCCAGACAAAAGCAATGGCCGGTTCTTCGGCAATAGCTCGCCGACACCGGACCCGAATCGCGACTGGTTGCCGATGCAAAATTACCCGCAGTATCACGAGGCAATTTACGACACCACCCCGCCAGCCATTCCGGAGTCGGTATTAGGCGTAACGATTCCGCAAAATACATCCGGCGAAGACAGCCTGAAAATAGCGCTCGACACCCTGTTCAACCATCCCAACGTCGGCCCCTTCATCGGTCGCCAACTCATCCAGCGCCTGGTCACCAGCAACCCCAGCCCGGCATATATCGGCCGCGTTGCCGCCGTTTTTGCAAACAACGGGCAAGGGGTGCGCGGCGACATGAAAGCGGTCATCAAAGCCATACTGCTGGACCCGGAAGCGATGACGCCGCCGGACCCGGCCAATCTCAACGCCGGCAAATTGCGCGAGCCGGTTATCCGCCTGGCCAACTGGATGCGTGCCTTTCATGCCAGCTCAGTCTCGGGCCGATTCCTGTTGACCAACCTTGACAACACGCTTAACGGCCTGGCCCAGACACCGATGAATTCACCGACGGTATTCAACTTCTACCGGCCGGAATACCAGCCGCCGAACACCGGTTTCGTTGCCGCCCACCTGTTCGCGCCCGAGATGCAGATCACCGACGAAACTTCGGTTGTCGGCTACCTTAACTTCATGCGTGGCGCCATCTCTACCGGTACCGGCACGGCGCATGACATCACTGCCGATTACACCACCGAGCTGGCGCTGGTTGCCACCCCGGACCTGCTGGTCGATCGCGTCAGCCTGCTGCTCATGCAGAATCAGATGTCATCCACGCTGCGCGGACAGATACTCGCCGCAATCAATTCGAATCCAAACAACAGCGCAGCCAATAAAGTTTATCTGGCGACTTTCCTGACCATGGCATCGCCCGAATATCTTGTGCAGAAATAAACAGGAGCCTCTCATGAGCAAAAAATTTGACCCGACGCGCCGTGAATTTCTTCGCCATGCCTCGCTCGTATCCGCAGCGGGATCGATGGCAGCACCTTTCGCCTTAAACCTTCTTACGATGAATGTTGCCGCGGCCGCCACGACCGGCCTGACCGACTACAAGGCGCTGGTCTGCCTGTACCTTTCCGGCGGAAACGACCATAACAACACCGTGATTGCGACCGATACCCCGTCATGGAACGGCTATCTGGCCGCACGCAATGTCGGAGGTTCAGCCTCTATCGTTTTGCCCCAGGCCAACCTGTTACCCCTTACCACCGCAGCTCCCGTAATTGATTCGATTGGCACACGCTCGTTTGCGCTGCATCCCAGCATGGGACCCATGCAAACCCTGTTTAATAGCGGCAGGGCGGCCGTGATCGCCAACGTTGGCACGCTGATCATGCCTATTCCGGACAAAGTCGCTTACAGGAACAACACTTATCAGAAGCCGGTCAACCTGTTTTCGCACAGCGACCAGACCGCTCAATGGCAATCCACGGATCCATCGAAGATAAACTATGGCTGGGGCGGACGCATGGCGGACCAGATCAAAACCAACAACTCTTCCACCCAGCAAAATTTTACCTGCATCTCCACCTCCGGAAATACCGCATTTCTTGCGGGGGAAACGATCAACCAGTACCAGATAAGCGCAAATGGAACGGCAACCCCCATAGGCGGCTTGACCAATCTGTTTGGCGTAGGCGGCAGCAGCAACCCGCTGCAAAATATTATTGCGACGGCATCCAGCAACAACGTTTTTGAACTGGAGCACGCGGCCGTCGTGCAACGCTCCATCGCTGCACAAGCCAACCTGAGCGCCGTATTAACGACAACTGCGGCACCCGTGGTGCCGTTACCCAGCCAATATACCAACCCCAATACCGGCTTGCTTGCCAATAATTCGCTCGCAACACAATTGCAAACCGTCGCGCGCATCATTGCGGGCCGCAACACGCTCGGCGCGCACAGACAGGTATTTTTTGTCAGCATCGGCGGTTTCGATACGCACGATTTTCAGGCAACCAACCAGGCCGATCTGCTGGCAAGAGTGGCGCATGCGGCCTCCTATTTCGACACCACGCTGCAAACATTGGCCGACTCCAGCGGCGGGCCCGCATCCGATCTGAGCAGCAGCGTGACACTGTTTACCATCTCGGATTTTGGCCGCACCTTGACCAGCAACGGCGACGGCACGGACCACGGCTGGGGTTCGCATCACTTCGTGGTGGGTGGCGCGGTTAAAGGCCAGAACATTTATTCTGTGGGCGGTTTTCCCTTGACCGCAGTCACCAATACGGCTGCCGGGATCGATAATCCTCTGGATGTAGGTTCCGGCAACTATGTTCCGCAGATTTCGGTGGATCAATATGCGGGCACGCTGGCGAAATGGTTTGGATTGATCCCTGCAGATATCTCTTATGTTTTCCCTAACCTGGCAAATTTCCCGACTTCAGATTTGGGCTTTATGGCCTGAGGCAAGTCCAGTAACCTCCCTTCTCCCCGTATGAGCAATTTTCTGCGGGGATTTTTTTGCCTCAAAATAAATAAAGGAAGCTTAAACAATGCATACCCAAACCGATAAAAAAAAATTATATTTTCCGAAACTGGGGGCTTATCTGTTTAATTTTGGCCTGCTGGCCGGACTGGCCACGCTGACCTTCGGACTCGTATCCTGCGGCGGAGGCGGAGCATCCGGCACCACAGGTAACCCAGGCAACACGACACCCAGTCTCGACCCCGGCACTCCTATGGTCCCTGCAGGCATTGTTGCTTCCTCAGTCAATCAGACCTTGGCTATCTACGGCGCGAACTTCGTTAACGGTATGGCGTTGAGCCTCGCTGAAAGTTCAGGCGTTCCGGTTAGTATCATCTCCTCTTCCGTTACCTCTTCTACGGCGATGACGATACAAGTGAACATCCCGACTGTGCCTGCAGACAACTACGTTACCTTTACAATCAAATCGTCAGGCGGCTCGACTTATGCATCCGCGGTGTTGGGTGTTGCTGGGGCGGTTCAAACAGCTGCCGCGATCCAAACAATTTTTAGCAATACCTGCACTGGGTGTCACAACAGCACAACACTCTCTGCCGGCATGGACTTAAGCAATATGGCTATTGGAAACAGCACAGGTGTTATCGGCATCACCAGTTCAGGTTGCGCTCCCAAATTCCGCATTACACCGGGCGACCCGCGCCGCGCCAGCAGTGTGCTGATCGACAAGATCGAAGCTACATCCGCAGTGCCTGCCTGCAATGGCGCCCCAATGCCCAAAAGCGCGGCACCTTTATCGTCTTCAGAAATTCAAGCCATTATTGACTGGGTGGCCGGCGGAGCAAAATAAACATCTGCCGTAGACTCGCCTTTTCCCAAGCAACAACAAAAGCCCGCTATAGTCAGGCGCGGGCTTTTGTATTTGATGGAAGTTCAACCAACAGGCGTTGCTGTGCGTTCACGCTCGCCGATTGTTACCCCGGCTTGCCATCCACGCGTACGCGCCAGTATACCGGCAGGTAGCGCCACACCCAGGGTGTAAAACAGGCCAGCCACACCAGCGCCGAGGCGAAATACAACCAGTAGTTATACGGCTGCGGCATGATATCGGCCAGCACGCGCAATATTGCATCCGCCTGGATACCGGCAAACATCAGCTTGAGCGCGGTATCGACCTTGAACGGCAGCCCGGAATGCCCGAGCGTTACGCGGGTGCCCATGCCTATCAGCAGCGAGCCGAAGCAGCCTATGGTCAGCGCATGCAATGGCGCCAGGCCGAGGATAAAAACCGTGTCGTGGCTGATGAATCGGGTTGCACTCTGTATCGTGAATAACAGCATCGCGATGCCCAGCCAGGCGAAGCCGATATGCAGTATCGCGAGCAGGGGATTCTTGAAGCTTTGGCGAAATCCCCAGGAATAGGTCAAATAAAACGCAGCGACCGTAAGCGGTGCGTCGCTCAGCCAGAGCCAGGCATTGGCATCGCACAGTTGCAACAGCGCATGCGCAACGCTGCCTGCAAGTATCACCCACCACGGCCAGTTCGGCCTGTTCACCCGCAGATTGGGCAGCGCACTGCTGGTGAAAAACGGAATCATGCGATGCCCGACGCTGGCGAACAAAGGCAGCAGGAACAGCCACAACCCGGCCTGGGTCGCGACGCGCAACCACAGCATATCGTTGTCCAGCAGCCAGAGAAAATACGCGGCCAGGCCGGACCAGCCAAAAACCAGCGCCAGCAGGATCACGACAGGATTGGTCTTGTCCGACGGAGGCGTATCGAGCACCACGCGCAACAAGGCATATATAGCCACAGCCCAGCCCGCCAGCGTGCTTGCCACGCCCAGCAACAAGATACAGTGATAAGTTGCCAGCCCGATATAGAAAATCACGTTGCCCGACAACAACAGCAAGAACGCCGTCACATAATATTGCGCGAGGATTTCTTTGCCATTCATCCAGCGCGGGAAGGTGGTCATAATAAAACCGAAGATGAATGACGGGAACAGCCCGAACAGCATCAGATAGATATGTGCGGCATTCGGCATCAGGCTCCATGCAACGGGATGCCCCGCCACACCATAGCGCGTCGCCATTTCGATGATCCACCACAACATCACCGCGATGACTTGCACTCCGCCGCCAAAGAACATGACACGGTGCGGTGCGGCAATAAAGTTATTCCAGGTTTTAGCAGGGTTCATCATAATAAGTTACTCTTTTTTATGTAAAATTTGTGCAGTGGCAGGCTTGCTTGCTCCGCTGGTGCGACTGTATTTGATCTTGCCTGCACTGTGACAGTGCATCGAGAATCCAGATTCAGGCAGCACATTTATAACATGTACATATAATACATGTTATATAATATCTCAAGAAAAAATCTTCACCTGCCAAAATTGCCGAATAGATTGCGGATGCGCCGCCAAACAACCGGATACCCATATGCAAACCATTATCGAATTCATGTCTGCCGACCATAAAACTTGCGACGAGCGTTTCGCGCTTGCCGAAGAAGCCGCCTACGCCAACAATTGGGGCGAGGCCGAAACCGCTTTTAACGCGTTTCGTGAAAGCATGCAGCGTCATTTTCGCAGGGAGGAAGAGCTGCTCTTTCCCGCCCTGCTGGCAATCGGCGGCCCGGCCGGTCCGGTGCAGATGATGAACATGGAACACGCGCAAATGAACAGCCTGCTCGACAGTATGGCTACGGTTTTGGCAAACAAGGACGCGAATGGCTATACCGGCCTTTCTGAAACATTGCTCATCGTGATGCAGCAGCATAATCTGAAAGAAGAGCAGATACTCTACCCCATCGCCCAACGCTTGCTGGCAAACGAATGGGAAGCGCTGCATAGCCGCATGCAGTCGGCCTGAACAGGATTTTCAAATGCCTGCCGATCCCATTTCGCCATCCAAAAATGAAATAAAGCACCAAGCCGATGAACACCACTGCAGAAATTGACGTACGCGGATTAGCGCCACCGGAACCATTCGAAAAAATCATGTATGCACTGCAAACGCTCCCTGCCGGTTCGGTGCTGCAAGTGCTGATACACCGCGAGCCCTTTCCTCTCTACGATGTGTTGCGGGACAGCGGCTATGCCTGGAACACACGGATGCTGGCGGAAGACAACTTCATGATTCTGATCTCCCGCACCCTATGAAACTCATCGGACTCAGCACCGAGCAAGCCCCGCATATTTCCGTGCCGCTGCGCTTCTTTGCTGTCGCCCCGCTGTTCCTGGTGCTGGCTGCACTGATACTGGCGCTGGATGGCGGTAATCCATTTGCGCATAGCCATACGCCCGCGCTGCTCGCCGCGACGCATGCCATCACGCTGGGATTCGTCACGATGATTATGCTGGGCTCACTCCAGCAAATCCTGCCCGTCGTGATCGGCAGCTCGCTGCCGGCACCGCGCCTGGTGGCATGGTTTACCTTGCTGCCGTTGATAGCCGGAACGCTGCTGTTATGCGGCGGCTTTATGCTGCGCAAGCCGGAACTGCTCGATGCCGCCTGGCCGATACTGGGCCTGGCCTTCGCCGTATTCATTGGCGCCGCCCTGCTCAGCCTGGCTCGCGCAGCCACGCAAAATTCCAGCAAGACCGCAATATTGCTCGCCATACTTGCGCTGAGCGGCGCTGTCACGCTGGGCATGTTACTGCTGCGCGGCTATGCTGCAGGCCTGTCGCTTGATTACCCGATGCTGGCCGCGGCACATGTCAGCCTGGCCCTGGGCGGCTGGGTTTTGCTGCTGATAGTCGGCGTGTCGTATCAAGTGGTGCCAATGTTCCAGCTCACCCCGAACTACCCGAAATGGCTGACCGTCAGTTTAACCCCCGCGATCTTCGCGCTGCTGCTATTGAATCTTGCATTGCCGCTGTTCGGCTCCACGCCCCGCTGGCTTGCCTTCGTCGCGGAAAACCTGTTCTGGCTATGCGCCATATATTTCTCCGCCACGACACTTCTGCTGCAAAAACAGCGCCGACGGCGCATTCCGGATGCCACCCTGATTTTTTACCGGCTCGGCATGAGTTCATTGCTCGGCGTAGCGGCGCTGGCAATGGCGGCGCCATATGCCGCCAACCCCGAACTGGTGAGAATTCTGGCTGGCCTGCTTTTCCTGCTGGGCTTTGCAATGTCGCTGATCTTCGGCATGCTGTACAAGATCGTGCCGTTTCTGGTCTGGTTCCACCTGTTTCGCGGCGGCGCTAAAACCGGCATCCCCAATATGAAAGAAATCATCCCCGAGCCGTGGATGTGGCGGCATGTGTGGCTGCATGGCTGCACGTTGTCGGCGGCACTGCTGGCGCCGTGGTGGACTATTGCCGCATGGATCGTCATGCTCTGTCTGCTGCTGCAAGGGTTGTTGCTCGGCTATGCGCTGTTTACTGGCATAGCTGTTTACCGGCGCACACTTAAACACCTTGAGACGGCGGCATCATGAGCCTTCCGGTGCTTAAAATGCTGCATATTTCCTGTCTCCTCCAACTCCCGGAACGAAAATCATGATTCCATTTCCCGCTCAAGAAGCAGCAGCCAACTTTAATAATCCGCTGGCACTATTGCATGCCTGTCACGGCAAGATTCAGGCGCAATGCGAGACGCTGCGCAAACTATCCGGTCATCTAGCCAGCAACGGCTGCGACCTGCAAGCGCAACAGGCCGCGCAAAAAATCCTGCATTACTTCGACACTTCCGGACAATTCCACCATCAGGACGAGGAGGAGAATCTGTTCCCCACCTTGCGCCAGTCTGCCGGTTCTGAAAAGCCGGCTGTGGATGCTTTGCTGGATCGCCTGTTATCCGAACATGCCGTCATGGCATCGGCGTGGTCCGAGTTGCGCGGTGTGTTGCTGCAACTGGTCAAAGGAATACATGCGCCGCTTGGCGATACGCTGCTGGATAAATTTGTCACGAGCTATGCAGGCCACATCGACCTGGAAGAACGGGAACTGTTGCCCTTGGCCGCACGCCTGCTCAGTTCGCAACAGACAGCGGAAATCGGCAAGCAGATGGCCAAACGGCGCGGCGTAACAATCACATACTTGCGGCTCTCGAAGATCTGAAGCAGCAGCGGTATGGCGCCGCCAAAACGCATGAAACTGACACCGGCCATACATTGAAATACAGCAAGTCATTGATAAATATTGATTTCAATTTTCACTCATGCGAATAGTTGATATCTCTTTACTCAACTTTAGACACTCAGCCGTCATCCTTGCGCCACTAAACCAGTGGCACAATTGAAGCTGAAACGACAAAAATTCCTCCTGCTTACTACTGACAGCTGCGCTACAGTAGAAATCTTGGG
>Ga0315268_10001624_pt1 | contig 25916 bp, 23 predicted proteins | sample C1_top_MG_FD_204535 | JGI IMG/M metagenome (GOLD analysis project Ga0315268, IMG submission 204535) | Sediment microbial communities from Yellowstone Lake, YNP, Wyoming, USA - C1_top | ecosystem: Environmental > Aquatic > Freshwater > Lake > Sediment | place: USA: Wyoming | collected 2017-08-01
TTATCATAGAATGTGATAATGCAGTCTGTCAAGTTTTCACATCCCAATAAGGCCTTGGGGATAAGAGTTTTGCATGCTTCTGTGGCGCCTGCTGAGTCATTGATGAAAAGGCTCAAGCCTTTTCGCGAAATATTGAGTTCATATCCCGTCACCGTAGCATTCGTAGAAAGCTGCATATGGAACGCTTGATCTCCTGCCTGAACATTAAGAATTGTCAAAGGGTTCGCCAGTGGATACCTGTCTCCTGTAACAGGGTAACTTTCATCAAAGATTCCATCGCTTCCCGTTTGATCTTGGCTAGATCCGTGTTTCAAGTCCGTGCCGCTGTAGTCGCTCCAATAGTTCCCACCCGAAGGATAGCCATTGTCAAAATAGTCCACACCTCCAGGAAACGAGATTTGCGGCGTGTTATTTACAAAGCTGTTATGGTATATCACGTTGAACTGTGATGTTGCTTCTGCAAACCCGATTCCGATGTGGTTATTCTCAATGATGTTGCCCGCGATTGTGTTGTTGCTACTTCGAGAACGAAGCCAAATTCCGCTCCAACTACTATTAGAGATGTTGCAGTATGTGATTTCGGTAAAATTCGAAGAACGCATTTCCACGCCGTAGTACACGTTTCTGATAATGACATCTTCGACTTTAACGTTTGTCGCATTGTAGACGCTTATGGCCGCATCTTGAACAGAGAAGCTCATTGCTGTGTTCTGCAGTGTGAAATTCTCTATCACCACATTACTCGCAATTACATGAAACACGAACTGCGCCGTGCCTCCGCCATCGATTATAGTGTTCTTCGCATTTTCCCCAACTATCGTTAGGCTCTTGTTGACAAACAAGTTAGGCTCTGCATAAGTGCCCTTTCTAACTAACACGGTGTCTCCGTCTGAAGCATTGCCGAAAGCCCAGCTTATCTTTGCAAAACTGTCAGGAACAACCAAGGTGTTGCTTGGCGTCGCATACGTCAAGGACGGCTCCTGAAGAACTTGCGCTACGTGAAAGGTTTGAAAGACTCCAAAGAGAATGGCAACCAGAAGCACCCCACTCAGCAAAGACTTCATTTTCATTCCCGAGCACCACAACTTTGACTCTAACCCTTCCTATTTCAAAGCGCTGCAAATAAACTTGCACTTCGCAACGACTACCGAAGTCGCGGAATGCAAAGCTACAGGCTAGGGCTGTTGGCAATTGCAGAACGCAGTGTTATGAATCGAATGCGACAAATTACATATATTTGCAACGGTTGCCTAGCTTTTGATTTACCATGGCTCATGCCGTGCATCGTTTGCAATACTGAAACTGAAAATATAGAACTTATTTCCAAAACACTTAAAAGGTTACCAACAGCTAAGATATAGTGCCGAGGGAGAAGGGAGTATAGTGAAGACTCGTACACTCATACTAGTAGTGACTGTGTTGCTGGTTCTGCAAATTTTCGCAGCACAGGTTCAAAGCGGCAATTCCGGCAAACTCCCTGTGGCGTCTTTCACATACTCACCGAATATCCCTGCTCCTGAAGAAACAATAACGTTTGATGCTTCGGCAAGCTATGACCCTGATGGAAGGATTGCCCAATACGTCTGGGACTTTGGAGACGGAAACGTGGTAGGCGTGACGAATCCGACAGTGACCCACGCATACCCTGTTGATGGCAACTACACTGTTGAATTGACTGTCACCGACAACACTGGTAGCACGGCGGCCTCAACAGCCGTAGTTCAAGTAAGCACTGTCGTGTTTTTCAGAGTGGTCATCGCAGGCACGTTGATTCCAGTCGCAAACGTAAAGGTTACCACCTACTACAACGACGGTTCTGCTTGGGTAAAAGCTCCTGCTGAGCCCGATGGATTCGAAATAAAGTATGACAACATGACGCAGCCAAATCTGGCAAACACGGCAGGACAAAGGTACAGAAATCCTGGATATACGGCTTCGATTCTTCGCGACAATGCGAGTAACATAGGTTTTGATATCCATCCATCCTGCTGGATCGTTTACTTCAAGTTCGAATGGGGTTCATTCGTGGCCTATTGGCCGAACGACACCGTCAGAGTCTATTCCTACAACTATGGCGCCGTCGAAGCACGTAATTATCTTTCTAATCATCAACCCTACTACGACCCGACCGCAGGAACATACGTCATCAAGGTGTATGATATCCCGAAGGGCGGCGTCAGCCCGACCTCGACTCACCCAATAATCGTCGGTATTAATTGTCCTCCTCCGACACAGAAATACTATTTAACAGTCAAGACAGCTCCCACGAGCATCACGACAATTCCGGGCGAAGGCTGGTACGTCAATGGCACGGATGCTGCACTGACCGCACCAGACTACGTCAGCGTTTCATCAAGTTCACGGTATAGATTCAGCTACTGGGATGTTGACGGAACATCTCGGGGTGCTGGAATAAACCCCATAACGGTACGCATGAATGCCAATCACTCCGCAACTGCGCACTATGTCCTGCAGTACTCGGTTGTTTTCAGTCAATCTGGCCTATCTTCAGATGCGACAGGGACGGTTGTAACCGTGAACAGCGCAGTCAAGAACTTTACGGACCTTCCGTACACCCTGTGGGTCGACAGCGGCAGTTCAGTCACCTATTCCTACGGTTCCACAGTCTCAAGCACCGTTGCAGGAAAAAGGTTCAGACTCAACAGTGTCTTAGGATCTACCTCACCGATTACCGTTGTCGGACCAGTCACCGTTACAGGCAATTATGTGATTCAGTACTTGATTACATTCGCCCAGACGGGTTTGGATTCAACAGCAACAGGCACTGTTGTAACAGTGAATGGTAGTGCAAAAGTCTACAGCGACCTTCCATTCAACTCGTGGGTTGATGCTGGCGCAACCGTCACCTACTCCTATAGTTCCATTGTTTCGAGCACAGTTTCAGGCAAACAGTTCAGGCTTACTGCTGTCAACTGTCCTCCTTCGCAATTTGTCGTCACCGGACCGGCGACCGTCACTGGCGTCTACTGCACACAGTACAAGGTCACGTTCACTCAATCCGGATTGGATTCAACAGCCAGCGGCACGGTAGTGACGGTCAACGGAAGTGCAAAAACATTTTCAACTCTTCCATATAGCTTCTGGGTTGACAGTGGAAGTTCCGTAACCTACTCGTACAGCGCGGTGGTTGCGAGTTCTACAGTGAACAAGCAGTTCAAGCTCAACAGCGTTTCTGGTTCTTCATCATCGATAATTGTCACAGGGCCCACCACAGTAATGGGCAATTATGTGACTCAGTATCTCGTTGCCTTCACTCAATCCGGATTGGATTCAACAGCCACTGGAACAGTCGTGACTGTGAACGGCAGTTCCAAGAGCTTCACAAACTTGCCCTACACCCTGTGGGTTGATAGCGGCGGTTCGGTCACCTACTCGTACGGTTACAACATTTCAAGCAGCGTTTCAGGCAAAAGATTCGCTCTTAGCAGTGTTGCCGGTTCGGCTTCGCCAATAACTGTCACCGGACCTACTACAGTGACGGGCAATTATGTGACTCAGTATCTGGTTACTTTTGCACAAAGTGGTCTGGATTCAACCGCTTCGGGCACAGTCGTAACGGCAAATGGCACCGCAAAGGTCTTCGCTGACCTGCCTTATGCCCTGTGGGTTGACAACGGTGCCGGTGTGCCATATTCTTACAGCTCTATCGTCTCAAGCAGCACTCCTGGCAAACAGTTCAGGCTCAACAATGTCACCGGACTTGCTTCACCGATCACTGTCACTGGTCCCGTTACCGTGACTGGCAACTACGTGACCCAATATGCGGTGACATTCACTTACAGCGGTCTGGATTCCTCTGCCACGGGAGGAGTAGCGACCGTTAACGGAAACTTGAAGGGATATGCAGACCTGCCTTTCATTCTGTGGGTTGACAGTGGCAGCTCAGTCACTTATACATACAACGATGTTGTCCTGAGCACGGTGTCAGGCAAAAGGTTCAAACAAGTGAGCGTCAGCGGCCCAAGTTCACCGATTACGGTGACAGGAGCAGTAACAATCACTGGGAACTACAAGACTCAATATCAGATAATCTTTGATCAGACAGGCGTCGGGACAGACTTCACAGGCACCGTGGCGACAGTAGACAGCATCAATTACAACGTAAGCGGTCTGCCTGCTCTGTTCTGGTTGGACCAAGGTTCCAGCCACAACTTTTCGTTTGCTTCACCACTGACAGTAAACGCGAGCAAACAGTATTCATGGTCTTCCACATCCGGATTATCAACTCTTCAAAATGGAACGTTGACGATTAGCACTTCAGGAAATGTGATCGGAAACTACATTGTGCAGAACTGCGTCACATTTGACCAAGCAGGAGTCAGCTCGGACTTCAATGGCACTGTGGTGGTAGTTGATGGTACACCTTATGGCGTGGGCTCATTGTCCGTGTCCTTCTATTGGCAACTGGGCTCTGTTCACACTTTTGCATTCCAATCACCGCTGGTCGTCACTGCGAACGACAAGCAATATGTCTGGACGAATACGGCCGGCCTGTCAACATTGCAGAGCGGTTCGATAAACGTGACTGCTTTCGGCAGAATAACAGGATACTACAAGACGCAGTATTATCTGAGCCTGCCAACCAACCCGCAGGGTGTAGTCAATCCCTCGGGCTCCGGATGGTATGACAGCGGAACCTACGCGTCGATATCCACGGATCAATACGTGTATGGGGGCTCCAGATGGCGCTTTGCAGGTTGGACAACCTCCGACATGTCCGAAATAACTGACCCGTTGTCACCTTCAACAACTGTTTTGGTTGATACAGGCAAGACGGTGACGGCAAACTACGTTCATCAACACCTCATCACTTTCACTCACACGGGACTCGCGTCAGATGCAACCGGAACCGTCTTAACTGTGAACGGAACTGCAAAATCCTACGCTGACTTGCCCTACGGAGTATGGTCTGATGACGGTGACATAGTTGCCTATTCATACCAGACGACGGTACCGAGCAGCATTTCAGGTAAACGCTTCTATCTTACAGGGATCACGGGACCTGCGTCGCCGATCACAGTGGCGGCAGATGTGAACGTGACTGGTAATTATAAAACGCAATACTGTCTCACTGTCTCCTCCCCTTACGCGACACCAGGAGGACAAGGATGGTACGACAGTGGCGCCACGGCATATGCGACGCTGGGCATCGGCGTCGTTGACCACGGAAACGGAACGCGGCACGTGTTTACCAACTGGAATGGCGACGCGACAGGAACTGGCTATGCTTCCAGCGATCCGATAACAATGAACGGGCCGAAAACCGCAGTGGCAAACTGGAAGACCCAGTACTCTGTTGCATTTACTCACTCGGGTCTAGATTCATCAGCCTCTGGCACGGTTGCCACCATAGACAGTGTTCCAGTAACGTTTGGGCAACTGCCCTACACCGTGTGGGTTGACGCTGGCAATTCCGTCACCTATTCCTACAACAACGTATCCAGCTTAACTACGGGCAAGAAATTTGTTTTGATAGGCGTCTCAGGGCCATCTTCTCCGATAACGGTGGCAACTCCCATGACGATAACTGGAAACTACAAGACTCAATACCAGATAACTTTCAACCAAAGCGGCGTCAGCAATGACTTCACTGGAACGATTGTGACTGTTGATGGGACAGACTACAACTACAGCACGCTTCCCGCCTACTTCTGGTGGGACAGTGGCTCTGCTCACAACTTTGCATTTGCTTCGCCACTCATAGTGAACCTCAGCAAGCAATATGACTGGGATTCCACGTCAGGATTGACGACGCTTCAAAACGGGACTTTGACGATTTCGGGTTCCGGAAGTGTTACAGGCAATTACGTTGTTCAAGCCGATTTCCAAATCACTTTTGCGCAGACAGGAGTTGGTGCGAACTTCACCGGCACGGTGATAGTCATCGACGGAGTCAACTATAACCTTTCCCAGTTGCCTGCATCGTTCTGGTGGGTCTCAGGCTCAATACACACATTTGCCTACCAATCTCCGTTAGTTGAAGGTTCGAATGTTACGCAGTATGTTTGGATTAGCACGAATGGTTTGTCAACGGCACAGAGCGGTTCAATAACGGTGACTGTTTCTGGAAGCGTGACTGGCAACTACAAGACCCAATACTACCTCAATCTTGCCACGAGTTCTCCTGGTGTCGCCTCTCCTTCAGGCGCCGGGTGGTACGATTCCGGTTCAAGTGCCCCAATCTCCACGGATGCCTTCATAGACATCGTTCCAAATTCTTCGCGTTACAGGTTCAACGGGTGGACAACGACAAACATGACTGAAATACTAGGTCCGAACTGGTCACCTACCACGGTGTTGATGGATGAATCCAAGACCGTGACCGCGAATTACGCGATCCAGTATAATGTGTCCTTTGCACAGACTGGCGTGAACTCGGATTTCACGGACACCATAGTTACTGTTGATGGAAGAACCTACAACTTCACAGAACTTACTGCCTCGTTCTGGTGGGACAAGGATTCCATCCACACTTTCTCATTCGCTTCACCGCTCCCGGTCAACGCCAGCACACAATACGTATGGACGTCCACGTCAGGATTGTCAACGTCGCAGAGCGGCTCAATAACTATTACCGCGTCGGGCAGCGTGACTGGCAACTACCGCGTGGGATCACTGTACGCTCTTACGATTCAGGCAAGCACTGGCGGAATAACCAACCCGGCACTTGGGACCCACACCTATCAGGCCGGAGCAACAATCCCTGTTACCGCAATCGCAGACGTAAACTACCAATTTGATTACTGGGAACTGGACAGCGTGAACATGGGTGTGACCAATCCATTCTCAGTGCTTATGAACATGGATCATACTTTGAAAGCTGTTTTCAGAGCGGTTCCCGCCACCATGTCAGTGTCTATTGGCCCGCTTACGTCAACGATACGGGTGAATGAGTCGGTGACATTTACTTCCTCAGTTGCTGGCGGGATTACGCCTTACAGGTATCAATGGTATCTTGACGGCAGCCCAGTGGCCGGTGCAACGTTACCCACATGGGTGTTCACGGCCACGCACAACAGCGTGCACCTCGTGTACTTGAAGGTCACCGACTCGCATAGCAACACCGCGAACTCGCAGACCGCGACCGTCAACGTCGTGTCAGTTCCCGTGGGAGGATATTCAGTATCCTTAGCCCGACAAACGCCGATGTACTTCCTAGCGCTCTACACTGCACTGGTCGCTCTGTTCGCAGTCGTGCTTAGTGTGGTAAAAAGGAAAAGAAGATAACCATCTTTTCTATTCCTTTCTTTCAAGCATTAACCAGTCTGGGATTTCTGTTGGTGAAAATGAAGAAGCAGGAGAATGAAATCGAGACCTCCGGTCGCACCAGAAAGCTGGTTCTGGTGATTATCGCCGTTGCAATCATACTGGTTCCGGCAATATTTTTTTTCTCCTCCTCTCCCAGTCCGCCTATCCAGCCTAAAGCAGCAATAATAGACCAGCTGAGCAGTTCCTCACTGCTTGCCGGTTTCACCCGCCTTCCAAACCAGACTTTCATAAAGACAGCGAAAGAGCTGCTGTACGAACGTTTCTCCCAAGTTGACTACTACCAGGATAATGCAACAGTGAATCAGTATGCACATCTGCCGTCCGCAGGCTACAAGCTGATAGTCTGGAGAGCGCACTCGGCATTGGATAGCAGGTCGAATTATGTTGCCATATCTACCTCTGAAATCTACTATGGGCAAAGAGACTATGATCAATACTTGGAAAATGAGCAACTTACCCTGTGCAATATGACTTTGTTGTTCGATCAGAACTTCTACCTTGCAATAACCCCCAAGTTCGTTGATGAAGTCATGAGCGGGAGATTCGAAGACACGGTGATCATTTTGATGAGTTGTAATGGACTGAAACAATATTATGAAAAGACTGCGAAAGCCTTTGAAGAAAAGGGGGCTAAGGTGTTCATAAGCTGGGACGGATGGATCGATTCGCTTGACAATGACAACGCTGTCACTCTTCTGCTGCAATACCTGATTGATGGAAACAATACCGTGAGCGGGGCTGTTAACAAAATAGGGGGGTATTATACGAAGTACCAAGTTTATTTAACCTATTTGCGTTATGATCCGTTCCCTGAAGTTGGAGATTACAGCATTCCTAACTACAGGCAAAGCTCTGTTGCAGGCGTCGCTGGGTTTGTAACGAAGGTAGTCTTCAGAAAAAATGCGGACTCGTAAGGCGGACTTCAAGGTTCACATGGGTTTTACTAGCTGGTCAGACGTCTCAAACGTCTGGAGACAGTCGCGTACAGCTGGTTCCGGAGAGCTTCATTTGTTAGATTGAGCTTTTGTAGTCTCTTGACTTCCCATGCCAGCTCATTGTCTTCCAAAACTTCAGATATCCACTTCTCAAAGTCCCCGCGATTAATGTGGAATTCCAAGGATTTGATGTCCACTTCATTTATCTTTTCCATGAATTCCTTCAAAGATGCCGCACTTATTCCTGTGTAATTTCCAATCGACGTAAAGAAGTAGAAGGCTTTCTCCCGAGGAACGGTTCTCAAAGGTTTTGAAATCGTCTTAACACTCATCTCATTTCTGTCTAGCTATATCACGTCTTCCTTTTATAAGTTTTAATCTTTCTGGGTCATCAAAGATTGAAAATCGTGTTTCTTTAAATTTCTTGGTCACAATTGACGTGCGAATTCTCAGAACTCCCGGCAATGGTGCCACTGAATTGGCAATGAATTCATGCAGTCTTTCTTGACTTTCTGCAACAACCTTGGCCATGATCAGAAGCTCGTCAGAAAGAGACGTGTAAACTTCTAAGACCTCCTTTGTCTCGCTCAGCTTTTCTGCGACGCTTTCGCTTTCCTTTGGGTCTGTGTAAACGGTCATCATGGCCATGATGTTCTTCGTTCCAACCTTTTCGGCATCGATCACTGTCGTGTACTTCTTGATTATCTTTCGTTGCTCCATTCTCTTTATTCTGTCGTACACTGTCGAGTGTGCAATTCCGAGGCGTTTGCCTAAGTCCGTGTAGGTCTGTCTGGCGTCATCCTCCAAAGCGTGCAAAATTCTCAAGTCCATGGCATCTAAATCCAGAAGGTCGCTCCTTGACTTCAAAGTTCCGCCTGCTTTCTGTCCGACAAAGATATGTTTTGTGCGAATTTATTGTTTGCGTCGAAAAAATGCAGGTTGTTAGCCCCTTTTCGTCAAAAATCCGTTCTGAACTCTTGTCGGAGATTTGTCGGCAAATGCTGTGACTTGCCTACAAATGTTCAACACCAGGCATCTCAGAGCTACATTTTTGCGAGAAAGCTGACAAATAAGTTTAAATTTGTGGCTCCTATTATAGAACATTGTTCTAGAAGCTTGTACCAGTGAGGTGTGCTGGTTAGATGATGAAGATGTCCAAGATTTGGGAAGTTCTGAGCAGGTTTGAGCACTTGTGCGAGTGTCGTGGCTGGAGAACTTCTGAAAATGAGGACTGGATCAAGGTTGACGATCGCTACCACAATTTTCTCTGGGCCATGGATATTCGCTCTACTTCGTTCAAGCGAATAGTTGCTAACCGAAAGTGCGTTGTTCAAGAAGGGTTATCATACCGTGTGGTCGAAGCTGCCTACACAGCGTGGCTTTTCTCTAAAGCGCCTTCAGAGGACTTGGTTAGGACGGTTCTCGAGAATCCGGAGTTCTACGGAAGAATAGCCCTCTATGATTTGAGTCCATTGTTGGACGGAAAAAACATGTGTGTCAAAGTGAACAATACCGACAGCCCTGTTTTTCAGGAGTTTGAAAGTTTTCTTCAAGACGAGCTAAAGGTCAGGGTTGAGCCCTTTCCCCCTCTTTTTGACGTAGCAATCGGCACAGATGATTGTGCAGTATCGACGGTTGCCTAGGTTTGGAAGAAGGTTTCAAAGGCTTGATAAGGCGAAGGCAACAAAATAGTACTTGTGAAGGCGAATGTCGCAAGACGCTGAAAGGATGAAGAGGCTCATCGAGTTCAAGAAAAAGCTTGAAACCCGAATCGTAGAAATGGATGGTGAACTTAAGGATTTGCAGGCCACGCTTGAAACAGTAAATTCGATATTGCTGGAAAAGGGGTTCAGGCGGCCTGAAATCAGCAAAGAACCTTCCGCGGCTGAAGCAGCCCCGATTGCGGGGGGAGGAGCCGTGCCCGAATATGAGTCTTCCATGCAATCGCAAACAAAGGCTGAGAGTGTTATTCCACTGAATGCAGCTACGGGCGAGCTTCTCGCTAATCTCTATGCAGGCGCTGATTCTTTGCGGGTTGTGCCACCCGGAGACAAGAACTTTGACGTGAACACGCCGCCTTTCACTCACTTTCTCGTGGAAAGAGTCTTTCTAAAGATGCAGGAAAGAGACAGTGAACTTGCTAGAGCTGGTCAGCTGGCTCCTGACAAGATTTTCCGTTACAACATTGTCCGCGACGGCGACGTGATCCGTGAGATAACGGTCAGAAACGTCGATGCAGACCGCTTGAGAGAACTCAAATCGAGCATTCGCTGGACGCTGGAAAAAATGTATGAAAAGATGCAAAGTCAAAGCTAGAGCAAATTATTTTGCGCGGTCAAAATAGATGCTTTTGCCTTTGGCCGAAAGCGGGATTCCCATAATGACGGTTGATCCAGGCAACAATTTCAGCTTCAGCGCAGCTGTGCCAACCCGGTACATGATGCGGTTATCCGCGTTCAGAATTCCAGCAGTTTTCGCCGCTGAACTCAACGCTATTCCGAGGTCTAGAGCTTTGAAAATACAGGTTGGACCCGCGAAGTCTCTGCCCAGCTTCTTCTTCGTCTCGTCAAATTCCTTGCAGTTCTCATGACCGCAACTGCCACAGTCAAAGCCAATGCTCTTGTCCCCTCTGACGCCTATCAGAATGACTGCTTCTGAATCTCTAACGTTCTTTGCATCTCGGTTAAACTCTTCAATCTTGCGTTCTTCGGCGATTTTCTCCATTTTTTCCGCGACTGCATCTTTCTCTTCGCCGTAGACGATCAGTGTGAGAACGTCGTCGATGCCGGCGGTTTTCGGAGCCGTTCGTGCAGCGATCAACATCAGTCTGGCTGTTTCCAGAATTGCTTCTCTTTCTGCATCTTTGCTTTCGATCACAGGTGGACTCATCCTTATCACTGCCCTGAATGTGGACTTGGGTGTAATAGAATTGTCGGGATTTGTTTAAGAATCTTGAGGCTGTGCTGTTTAGGGGAATACTTTTTTCAAGAGTTCTATTATTGCATTGAATTGGTTGGTGTAGATGGCTACTGCAAGAAAAGAAACACCCAAAAGAAGTAGAAAGGCACCAATCATTCTTCGCTCTGGTATTTCCATGTTTTCCCTATCCTAAATGGTTCTTTAAAGCGGCATCAATAAATTTCTTTTGCACGCATCCAACTATTCGGTCAACTTCCCGTCCGTCTTTCATGATCAGCATGGTTGGGATGCTGAGCACTTGAAAGCCTTCAGCGGTCTTGGGGTTCTCGTCAACGTCAAGCTTCCCAATGAAGACTCTTCCAGCATATTCTCTGGCCAGTTCTTCTATTGTCGGAGCCAAGGCTTGACATGGACCACACCATGAAGCCCAGAAATCAATCAATGTCAGATGATGCTTCTTTACAATTTCGCCAAAATTTGAATCAGACACATGGACGGGTTGATCGCTCATGTCTTGCTTTCTCTCCCTGAACTCAGCCAGCTTCCTCTCTCTTAACCGTTTCAGTTCTCTACTTTCCTCTGATATAAACTGTTCGTGTTCACCATCCATCTGCTCTCATCTGCACTTTCTAAAAGAGGTTTGAAGAGCCTTAAGTTTTACGTAAGCTTCCTCGGAATCAAGGATTTCCGCAACCAGACTTTCGAAGGGACACGTTTCTTTTCTATCGACATCCAGTATGTTCGCAACCAAGTCTTCCCATTCAACGTAGACGGCATTCTCTTCAAGCACATTTCTGGCTTCATTGCTCAGGGTTGATGCATAGACCGCCTTAGTTTTGGCGTAAACGCACAACAGGGCTATCGCCTTTCCAACCACCTTGTCGGCGACTGAAGCTCCATTGAGTTTGTCTCCGAGCTTCTCGATGGCATTTAAGACGCCTGATATCCCGTGGGATGAGGTTTCGAAGATTGCTTTTTCTTCCTTCACGATCGACAGCGTCAACCCTTTTTCCTTGAGTCTCTTCTTAGCGATTTCCAGATCCTGCATACTCTTCAACTTACGTTGCAACTCTGCCGAAGATATTCATTGCCTTTCCGTGTTGAAGAGTTCAGCTTCGGACAATGAGGCGATTTGCGCTGCAAGTTCTTCACTGGCGGTGCCTTCTGACATTTTCTTCGCAAGTTCTTTCATTACCTTCGAATTGACGCTTATCTCTAAGGTTCCCAGTGGATTTCGAAGTTCAAAACGTCCAACTATTTCCTCTTCGGAGTTTTCAATTTTGAGTCTCTGATTGCCGACCGTGCAGCTAGTTGTGGCCTGCACGCCGTCAAGTGTGCATGAGAACGGAGTGAAAAATGGAATTTTGATGGTGACCTGCATCTTCATGCCTCCCTTGACTTCAGGGTCTAGGATTCTCTTGGCAATTCTTCCCATTCTGACTCCAATGACCAGAAAAGGCCCCAAATGTCCATGCAGTTTCACAGCATTGCTGATTGCCATTTCGAGTTCATCTTCTTCAACTGACAACCTTAACCTTCCTCACGTTTGCTTTTTCTAGGATCACGATGATTGGCAACGTTGCTGCAATAGTGACTATTCCTCCTACTAAATGCCACCCACCCCAGAATGTAAGCGTCCATTCTAACGCTTTGTTCATTAGGAAGATGCCGATGACGACTCCTGCAAAATAGGCAGATATCGCGGTGGCAGACGCTGTAACGACGATGCTGTAGGCTTTTGCACGGATCTTATGGTGATTCGCTGACATCAGCAGGTCGAAGACTACGGCTGAAACCGCAAACCCGATGACGGGCGGTGGGCCGCCTATGAGCAAGACTAGAATTGAACCTATCAGCCCGACTAGAGAGGCGGTTCCAAACTTGCCGGTTATCCACGTGGTTAGCAAGAGTGTGAAGAATGCTGCGAAGTCATGTAGTATCGGAAGTCCAAGCAATTGAACGCTTAATCGCCCTAACGTTAAGTTGAGCACTACCCAGAGGGCGCAGAATATGCCCACCAGCGTGATGTCCACGGTTGAAAAGGAAGTTCTGGTGCTCATTTTTCCACTTTTCGGTAACACTCTTGTGATGAATGGTAACACTGGTGTGCATAAAAACTTTATGGCACCAGCACCCTAAAGCATCCTGTGAGTGTGAGTACTTGCCAAAGATAACCCGGGTTGGCGTCACGTTTCCGCCAGAATTGCTCAACGATTTTGATGAAGTCATAAAGAGAATGGGTTATGAAAATCGTTCCAAAGCTGTTCAAGATGCGGTCAGAATGTTCGTTTCGGAACGGAAGTGGCTCCAAGAGGAAAGCGGAAACCAAGCTGGAGTTTTGATGATGCTTTACGACCATGAAGTCAGAGGTTTGGAGAACGCGTTGACGGATCTGCAGCATCATTATGCAGACACTATCTGTGCAACGATGCACATCCACTTAAGCGAAAAGGAATGCCTAGAAGCCATAGCGGTCAGAGGCAACGCCTACAAAGTTCGAAAACTAAGCGATGAGCTGGCCGCAAAAAGGGGAGTAAAACTGCTCAAGACGATGGTTGTTTCCGTCTGACCGGCTTTGGCTATTTCAGTTCGAACATTCTTTCCAATGCCTTTCTGGCTTGTCTAGCTATGGGCTCTGGCACCGTTACCACGTACTTGTCTTCTTTCAAGGCTGCATAAATCCTGTCAAGCGTGTTCAACTTCATGGTCGGGCAAACCGCTTCTTCATAGGCCAGAACGAACTGCTTCTGCGGGTTCTCTTTCCTCAATCTGTACAGAATTCCTTCTTCTGTGCCCACAATGAACTTTTTGGCGCTACTTTCTTTTGCGTATTTGCACATTTGAGACGTGCTGCCCAAGAAGTCGGCTACCTTTTGCATTTCAAACGTACATTCCGGATGAACCATCACAACAGCGTCAGGATGCTGCATCTTGAGTATCTGCACATCTTCAGGCTGGAAAAGCAAGTGGGTTGGACAGAATCCCCATTCGGGAATAGGAATCACAGTCTTTCCAGTTCTTCTTTGAACGTATTCCGCCAAGTTGCGATCAGGTCCAAAAAGCACAGTGTCAGCATCCAGTGACGCTACGACTTCCACGGCGTTGGCTGAAGTGCAGCAAACGTCGCAGTAGGCTTTGGCCACGGCTAGGGTGTTCACGTACAAGACTACTGGTGCACTTGGATAACGTACCTTTGCCCGTTTGATTTCGTCAACCGTGAGCATCTGCGCCATCGGGCAACGGGCACTGAGCGTCGGAAGAAGAACTTTCTTGTCAGGGTTCAGAATCGCGGCCGACTCGGCCATGAAGTCAACGGCAGAGAAAACTATCCTCTTGGCGTCTTTTTCTTCCATGGCTTTTCTGCTCAGTTCGATGCTGTCCCCAACGTAATCTGCTATTTCTTGTATGTCAGATCTTTGATAGTTGTGAGCCAGAATAATTGCGTCCTTTTCTTTCTTCAGTTGGACTATTTTGTCGGCAAGAGACATGATTTCGCCTTAAGCCACATTCAGAGCAAGGTTTCTAGGAACATGGAGAGATATATGCGTTTACCTCAAGCTTCTCTCTTCTTCACTTTGCTTCTCAGAAGCAGAAGTCCCGCTATTGCACCAAGGCCTGCAAACGACATTCCTGATGGAGTGCCATGAGATGCGCCGCCCAATTCCTCCATGAACGCTAGAAATATCAAGAATGAGAGTGCTCCTGCAACCAATGCAAGGCGGTTCAAGTCTCCCTGCGGGCTTCTTAGGTCAAACCGTTTGACCGCTCTCGCACAACCAAAGACTAGGATTAAGCCAAGAACCATGAGGATGATTGGATCCCCAATTAGGTACGGACCGGCAAAAAACAGGAGGAAGAACAAAGTTGAGCCTGCCAAGCCTATGAAGTAGACTGTCTTCGTTTTCTTTTTTCCTTCCACGAATTCCCTCTCTTTTCTGATCGGTAGCTTGTAGGCTAGGTAGCCGAACACCACCATTGCAGCTATTGCAAGCAGATATTGCAGGGCTGGCGGGCGATAGCCCGTCAAGAACAGGAATCCAATTGCCATCACTGCCACGAGCACCGCAATGAGTCCTGCGAACAGGCGTTTGCCTACCCATCGTTCGTCCCTTCTTTCAGGATAAGCCAGCTCCAAGAGCGCTATCGGAATGGCTATGCTGAAAACCGCGTGATAAATGATTAGTTCCTCAGTCCAGACCCAATTTACTTCCGCCCACCTGCCGAAGCTTCCCAGTATTCCCAGGTCAACCCATTTCGGGTCGAAGAAGCTCTTCACCAGCAATCCCTCTTCCAATATCCCGTAAGCTGCTCCGAACAAGAGAATGCTGCGAAAGTCTTTCTTCCAGCGCATCCTCAGTTCACGAACCACGATTGCACCGCTGCCATACAGCGAAGCCATGAAAATGAAAGCAAATGGGTTAAAGAATTCCAGCGGCGGAGAGGAACCTGAGAGAAGTTCACCGATTGCTGGTGACAAGACAAAAAGCACTAAAGCCGGAGAAATCTGAGGCTTCTTCAAAGCCGAATCCTTTCTCATTGGCTACCGTTAAGGTCTGCTCCGCAGTGGTAGCACTTGCTTTTCCTTGCACCCACAGACAGTGGCTTTCCGCATTCTGGGCACCTGAACTTTGCTTCGCTTTCGTGGAGCCACTTGTCAACTTCGCCCTTCCTGATCCTTTCAAGGTTTGCCCTCAAGTCAACACCGTCTTCCAGATAGTCTGCTGCAAGTTTGCCGAACTTCTCGCAGCGATTGCTCTCGTATTGGCTGCACTCGTAGCAGAAGTCCAACCCTTTGCCCCTTAGGCATTGGACGATTTTGCAGTCGTTTCCCCAGCACTCAGGCGTCAGCGCCATGCAGCCTTCGCATCGAACTTTTTCTGGTGGGCACTTGAATCGTTCGGCACGACCTTTTAAATATTCTCCGCCGTCTTTGTAGGCTCGGTATATCGTGCAGGCTCCGCAGTAGAGTCCGCATCTGCCAACAAGATTTCGGTTAACCAAACTGTTCCCTGCCTTCTATATCCTGCTTGATTGTGTGGAGGTGTCTTAAAAATTTGAAGATTGGTTGTCGCTCGATCTAGCCTTTGTTTCGATAACTCTTGATGGTCAGCGCTTTCCAAAGCGACTTCCAGCTGTTGAAGGCAGGCTATTACACTAGAATTGTCTTCTGTGCATTAGGGTTTCGCATACCAGGGAATCGTCAACGATTAACTCTATTTCCAAGTCTTCCCTACTTGGTTTGGAATACTTGTCTAGCTTCTTTTTCATACTTTTATCCGCCTTTAAAGTTCAGCCAATAGTATCGGAACTCTTAATAAACATTACTAGTCAAACGCTCAACAAGACTACACCAGAAAAGCTCGTAGTGCAGCGGGCCGGATTTGAACCGGCGAACCCCTACGGGAAAGGATGGCTCATAGGAGTTGTAGCAAGCCAACAGTCCGACCTTGAGTCCTTCACCTTTGACCTAGCTTGGTTACCGCTGCACCCACTACAGATTTTCAAACCTTTCTTATTAATTGTTTCCCGAAGGACGCGTCGATGCTGATTTATAGGCCCGAATAAAATCCTTGGCAAAGTCGTTTGCGTACTTTTCAGTTCCCCGATGCTTTGTGTCTGCTGAAGTTCTTAGGTGATGATAGAACTCATGCAGGATCACGAATGGCTCCTTCAAAGCGTCACTGTTCAATACTGTGATAGTTCTGTTCTTCCCGTTGTAACATCCTAAGGCTTTCCTCTTGTGCCCTTTAGGCAGACCCACTTCAATTTTGGGCACATTCACGCCATATTGCTCAGCCAGCAGCTCCAGAGCTTTCTCTGCTTTGCCATCTAGGATAAGCCAAACAACCAAAGCCTTCGTTTTTTGATCCAAACTGGATTCCTGCGCTCTTTCTTTCTCTCCGGCGATAGTTATTGCTGCGCTTAATGCGAAATAGCTTGTAGTACAGTATATTAAGTACACGAAAAGTGAGAACATGATATAAAAAAGTTTATTAGTGAGCTATGTGGTTTACGTTTCTAGCTCTTAATATTGGAGACCATTTTTCGAGTTGGAATGACCCAATCTCGGAGGAAATCAAAAATTTGAAAAAACCCGCATCAAATCGTATCGCTTACACAAGTTTAAACGTGAAATTGCGGGGGATGATTAGAATTGGGTGAAATTTCAAAAGAAGACACGCATCTGTTGCTGAACGCATTCTTCAAAGATAAAGGCCTGGTTCGCCAACACTTGGACTCTTACAACGAGTACATAGACACCGGCCTGCAAGAAGTAATAGACGAAATAGGCGAGATTCCCATAGAAGTTCCAGAAAGCCCCTACAAGGTCAAACTGGGACAAATCTGGATAATCGACCCACAAACAAGAATAACCGGGCCATACGCCACGGAAGTAGACGGCACCAAGCACGAAATCTACCCGTTGGAGGCAAGACTTCGCAACCTAACCTACGCCGCGCCAGTCGCTCTTGAAATGACGCCCGTCATTGACGGCAGAGAACAAGACACCGAGCTGGTCTACATCGGCAACATTCCCGTCATGCTGAAATCAAAACTGTGCTTCCTGTCCCAACTGTCAAGAGAAGAACTCGTAGCCTGCGGAGAAGATCCGGATGACCCAGGCGGCTATTTCGTGGTCAACGGTTCAGAACGCGTAATCGTTGCCATGGAGGACCTGGCTCCCAACCGCGTGATCGTGGACATGGACGAAAAAGGAGCAACGCCAGTCTATCAGACCAAGATATTCTCGACCACCGTGGGGTTCAGGGCAAGAATCGAGTTGAAAATCAAGTCTGACGGAGCTACATACGTTTCAATTCCAGGCGTACCCTCGGAAATCCCGTTCATCGTATTGATGCGAGCCCTCGGTTTGGAGTCAGACAAGGAAATAGCCGAGGCAATTTCGCTTGACAAGGAAATTCAAAGCGCCTTAGAGCCTTCATTCGAAAAGGCTTTGGGCGTGGACACGGCAAAAGACGCAATCCTATTCATTGGCAATCGTGTCGCTCATGGGCAAGTGGAAGAATATCGAACGCAGAAGGCTGAAACGGCGATAGACAAGAACTTCCTGCCTCACATTGACAGAACGAAGGAGAGCAGAAGAGACAAGGCACTATTCCTCGGCGAAATGGCTTGCCGAGCAATTGAACTGCAGCTCGGAAGAAGAAAAACGGACGACAAAGACCACTTCAAGAACAAACGCCTCAGACTCGCAGGCCCATTGCTTGCAGACCTTTTCAGAGTAGCCTTCAGAAACCTCACGCGAGACATAAAATATCAGCTCGAACGAATCGGCGTGAAAGGACCAATAATAACCGTCTCTGCAGCAGTCAGGCCGGGCATAATAACTGAGAGATTCCAGCATGCTTTGGCCACTGGAAACTGGGGTAGAGGGCGTGTCGGCATAACTCAGCTTTTGGACAGGACGAACCACATCTCAACTCTGAGTCACCTGCGCAGGCTTCAATCGCCCTTGAGCCGAAGTCAACCGAACTTCGAAGCCAGAGACCTACACGCAACTCATTGGGGTCGTTTGTGCCCGAACGAGACTCCAGAAGGCTCGAACTGCGGTCTCGTCAAAAACTTAGCCCTGTCGGCGTGCATTTCGGTCGGTGTGAATCCGGATAAAATAAAACAGTTGCTGTTCAATACTGGCGTGATGCCGATATCTGGAGCGAACGAAGCTCTGAGACTTTCAGGAGCCAAAGTTTTCGTTGACGGCAACATAATTGGATACTGCAACTCACCTGAGGAATTGTCTAAGGATTTTAGAAACCGAAGAAGGAGAGGAGAAATCTCAACCGAAGTTAACATAGCCTCCTTCTCCAAGACTCATGGCGAAAGAGAAGAACTGTATGTCAACTGCGACGAGGGAAGAGTCAGGCGCCCGCTTATCATTGTTGAAGAAGGATTGCCCAAGCTTCAACCTGAGCACGTTGAAAAAGTGGCCTCAGGCGAGTGGTCCTGGGAAGATCTTGTAAAGAGTGGCATCATTGAGTATATGGATGCTGAAGAAGAGGAAAACGCCTTTGTGGCATTGAACCCTGAAGAAGTAAGCAAGGATCATACCCATCTGGAAATCGCAACGTACACAATTCTCGGAATCTGCGCTTCCACAATACCTTATGCCGAGCACAACCAGTCCCCGCGCAACTCGTACCAAGCAGCAATGGCAAAACAAGCCTTAGGCGTCTATTCAACCAACTTCCAACAACGCGTAGATTCACGGTCACACATCTTGCACTACCCGCAGGTGCCCATTGCCGAAACAGCATTAATGGAAACAATGGGATACAAGCTCCGACCCTCAGGACAGAACTACGTTGTCGCTGTGCTTTCATTCGAAGGTTACAACATGGAAGACGCCTTGGTTTTCAACAAAGCCTCCATAGAAAGAGGATTGGGACGCTCAACCTTCTACCGCATCTACGAGGCTGAATGCCGCCAGTACCTAGGCGGCCTAAAGGACAAGTTCACGCTTCCTGAGGCAGGAACCCGCGGATACCGAGGCGAACAGTATTACAGACTGCTTGAACCCGATGGAATAATCAGTTTAGAATCAGGCGTCACCGGGGGCGACGTCCTCATTGGCAGAATCAGCCCGCCTAGGTTCCTTGAAGAATACAAGGAGTTTGAAGTGAAAGGTCCTTCGATGCGAGACACTTCAGTGGACATGCGTCCATCAGAAACTGGCATCGTTGACGCGATTTTCATAACCGAATCGGGAGAAGGAAGCAAGCTGGTCAAAGTGAGAGTTCGCGACCAGCGCGTCCCAGAGCTCGGTGACAAATTTGCCTCTCGTCACGGACAGAAAGGCGTCATCGGATTAATTGTTCCTCAAGAAGACATGCCCTTCACCGAAGACGGCATAGTTCCAGACGTTGTGGTCAATCCACATGCAATTCCTTCAAGAATGACAGTTGGACAATTCATCGAATCTCTCGCTGGAAAAGTTGCCTCTGCAAGAGGAAAACCAGTCGACGGAACTCCTTTCTCAAACGAAGGCCCTCAAGAACTCAGAAACAGCTTGGTAAAACTAGGATTCAGCAACACAGGAAGCGAAGTCTTCTACAACGGCGTGACAGGCGAAAAATTCGTGGCCGACATATACGTCGGAGTCGTGCATTACCAGAAACTGCATCACATGGTTGCTGACAAGATACACGCCAGAGCCAGAGGACAAGTGCAAATGCTCACGCGGCAGCCGACTGAAGGAAGAGCCAGAGGCGGCGGTCTCAGATTCGGCGAAATGGAGCGAGACTGCCTGATCGGGCACGGCGCTGCCATGCTTCTGAGAGATCGACTGCTTGAAGAATCAGACAAATATACACTCTATATCTGCGAAACCTGCGGGCACATAGCTTACTACGACATGAAACAGAGAAAATACGTGTGCAAACTCTGCGAAGACAAATCCAAAATCTCCCCAGTCATCGTCTCCTACGCTTTCAAGCTTTTGCTGCAGGAATTGATGAGCCTTTGTATTTCGCCAAAATTGAAACTTAAGGAGAAAGCCTAACATGGCCGCGGAAGAAATAATTCACAAGGTTATAGACGAAATCAATTTCGGCCTATTCTCGCCACAAGATGTGCGCAAGATCTCAGTTGTCGAGATCCAAACCCCAGACACTTATGACGAAGACGGCGCCCCAATCAACGCCGGGCTAATGGACGGCAGGCTGGGCACACTGGAGCCGAGGCAAAGGTGCAAGACCTGCGGTAACACGGCCATCCGCTGTCCAGGGCATTTTGGCCACATTGAACTTGCTGTTCCAATAATTCACATTGAATTCACGAAGATAATCTACGATCTTTTGAGGTCAACATGTCGCAACTGCGGGCGCATATTGCTGCCAGACGAGACTATAAAGAAGGTTCAGGCTAAGGTTGAAAAGACCCGTCAGCTTTTGGGCTTGGTGCCTGACGAAGTTTACAAGACTATAATGCAGGACACGAAGAACAAGCAATGCCCTCACTGTGCAGCTGCGCAGTACAAGATAACTTTTGAGAAACCCACTAAATTCAGCGAGCAGATTCCTGATAGCGGTTCTGAGCCGCTGACGCCTAGCATTGTTCGGGAAAGAATGGAACGCATAAGTGATGATGACCTTCAACTCTTGGGGTTTAACCCGAAGGCTGCTCGTCCAGAATGGATGGTCTTGCAGGTTCTTCCTGTTCCGCCTGTTTATGTTCGTCCTTCAATTACGTTGGAATCTGGTATCCGCTCTGAAGACGACTTGACCCACAAGCTTGTGGACATAATCAGAATCAATCAGAGATTGAAGGAAAACATGGACGCCGGGGCTCCGACCCTCATCATTCAGGACCTTTCAGAACTTTTGCAGTATCACGTGACAACCTATTTCAACAATGAAGCCTCTGGCATTCCTCCAGCAAGGCATCGCTCTGGAAGAGCATTGAAGACTCTTTCACAAAGACTCAAAGGCAAGGAAGGAAGGTTCAGAAGCAACCTCTCAGGAAAGCGCGTGGACTTTTCAGCGCGCACTGTTGTTTCGCCCGACCCGAACCTCGACATAAATGAAGTCGGCGTTCCGATGGAAATTGCAATGCGTCTGTCTGTCCCCGAGAAGGTGACCGAGTGGAACATTGAGGAAATGCGCAAACTCGTCGCTAACGGACCTGAGAATTATCCTGGCGCCCTATACATCATTAGGCCTGATGGTAAGCGCATTAGACTTGAATTTGTCGTTGACAGAGAAAAGATCGGTGAGGCTGTGGAAGCGGGCTTCATCGTGGAAAGGCACCTCAAGAACGGCGACATAGCCATCTTCAACCGTCAGCCTTCGCTTCACCGCATGTCAATAATGGCGCACTACGTTCGCGTTTTGCCCTATAAAACGTTCCGCCTGCATCTCTGCGTCTGTCCGCCTTACAACGCGGACTTCGACGGCGACGAAATGAACTTGCACGTGCCGCAAAGCGAGGAAGCACGGACTGAAGCTCTTCTTCTGATGCAGGTTCAAGACCAGATACTTTCGCCCAGATTCGGCGGGCCGATCATAGGCGCAATCCGAGATTTCATAACGTCCGCATATCTATTCACGCGGTTCTCAAACTACGTGACGCGAAGTGAGGTTCACAAGCTCTTGTTGGCAGCGAAATACGAGGGACCATTGCCTGAACCCAAGATCAAAACTCCGCAACCGCTTTGGAGTGGCAAACAGATTTTCAGCTTGTTCCTGCCGAAGGACATGAACTATGTTCTGAAGGCAAACATCTGTCAAGGCTGCGTAAAGTGTCTGGAAGAGGAATGCCAACATGATGCTTACGTGGTCGTCAAAAACGGCGAGCTCATAAGCGGCGTCATAGACAGACGTTCGATAGGCGCTGAGCAATCAGAGAGTCTCCTTCACCGAATAATTAAGGACTATGGTAGCCAGGCAGGGCGCGAGTTTCTGAACAAGATAACGAGAATGTTGAAGCTTTACATATCCATGCGTGGGTTTACGTATTCCTACGACGAGCTGGTGCTGTCTCCGAAGGCTGAAGACAGAATAAAGAAGACCATGGAAAGAATCGAGAAAAAAATAGAGGAGCTCATAGAAAGCTATCGCAAGGGCACTTTGCCCAGACTTCCAGGACAAACAATTGAAGACTCATTTGAAATCTACGTGATGAATGAACTGGCAAAAGCAAGAGACGAGTCTGGAAAAATCGCTGATGAAGACTTTACGCTAGAGAATTCGGGCATAGTCATGACTCGAACAGGTGCCAGAGGTTCAAGCTTGAACATCGGTCAGATAAGCGCCTGCGTTGGACAGCAGTCCGTGCGAGGAAAGAGAATATTGCGCGGCTACGTTGATCGAGCTCTTTCACATTTCCAGTCGGGCGATCAGCGTCCGAAGGCACGAGGCTTCGTGTACTCATCATACCAAAGCGGGCTTGACGTCATCGAATTCTTCTTCCACGCCATGGGTGGCCGCGAAGGACTGGTGGACACCGCCGTCAGGACACAGCAAAGCGGTTACATGCAAAGAAGATTGATCAACGCTCTGGAACACATTCGCTTGGAATATGATGGAACAGTGAGAAACTCGGCTGGAGACATAATCCAGTTCCAGTATGGCGAAGATGGCGTTGACCCTGCCAAGAGTGACCACGGAAAGGCTGTGAACGTAAGCCGCTTGGTTGACCCGATGAGGATTGCCAAAGAAAGGGGCAAGCCTGCATCAGCCGAATTCATCAAGGAACGATTGGAGAAGGTTGAAAGTCAGCTGACGCCGATTCTGGTGGACCAGCTCAAGCAGAACTTGGGCAAGACAAAACTGAGCACAACGAGCGTTGAAAAAGCCGTGAATTCGACTGTTGAACATTATAAGCATGCTTTGATGGAGCCAGGTGAAGCAGTGGGCATCGTGGCGGCTCAATCGATCGGCGAACCGGGAACGCAGATGACTCTCAGAACATTCCACTATGCTGGAGTCAGGGAGCAGAACGTTACTCTGGGTTTGCCTAGATTGATTGAGATTGTTGATGCTCGCAGAATTCCTTCCACGCCGATTATGACGATTTATTTGACTGAGGAATCTCGGAAGAGTAGGGAAGCTGCCGTTAAAGTCGCCCGCGACATTATCTACACAACGCTGGAAAATGTGGCTGAAGCGATTTACGAAGATCCGTTGCATGAGGAGATTGCGATAGAACTTAACAAGACGATGATGGAAGATCGAGAAGTGACAATGCAGGATCTCAAGGATAGGCTGCAGATTCCGAACGCTACTGTCAAGGTGAAGACTAACAGCATTCACATTCAGCCCAAGAAGATTGAAGCCCTTAAGAAGTTGCTTGGAAAGGTGACCTCATTCCATGTCAAGGGTGTGGCTGGAATAAAGCGTGTTCTGGTGACTGAGGAACACGGGGAATGGGTCATCAGAACCGACGGTTCAAACCTGCCTAAAGTCTTGGAGGTTCACGGAGTGGATACTTCGCGGACGACGACGAACAATGTTCATGAAATAGCTAAGACGATAGGGATCGAAGCGGCTAGAAATGCGCTGGTCAACGAGGCACGAGGCGTTTTGGAGGAGCAAGGGCTTGATGTGGATGTTCGTCACGTCATGCTCGTTGCGGACATGATGACTTCTACGGGCGAGGTGCAGCAGATAGGCAGACATGGCATCAGCGGCAAGAAGTCAAGCGTGTTGGCGCGAGCCGCTTTTGAAATCACCGTTCCGAACATTGTTGAGGCGGCGGTGAAAGGTGAAAGCGACCCGCTGGCAGGAGTGACCGAAAACGTAATAGTGGGGCAGTCCATACCAATTGGCACAGGGCTAGTAGAGCTGTACATGTCAACGCTTGAGCAGAAGGGAGAGAAGAAGAAGTGATAGACGTAGACAAGGCAATTTCAACTGCTGTAAAAACTGGCAAAGTGTCTTTCGGGGCAAGCTCAGCCATTCAGAATGCTCAAAATGGAAAGGCGAAGCTGATCATATTGGCTACGAATTGCCCGAAGAATATTCGTGAAGATGTGGAGCATTATTCTAAGATGTCGAAAGTTCCGCTGATAACTTTCAGGGGTTCATCGCTGGATTTGGCGGCGGTTTGTGGTAAACCCTTCTCTGTTTCGGCGTTAAGTATAAGAGAGCCCGGCGACTCAGAAATTCTCAAATTGACGGAGACTGTTGAGCCTGAGGAATCCAATGGAGGAAATGAATGACAAGCGGAATAAAGTTCACCAGCAACGAGATGCGGTACATCGCTTTGTTTGAAAGCATAACCAGCGCGAACGTCAAAGATTGCATAATTGATGAGGAACAGGGTCGCGTGCTCTACGTGGTCAGTCCCGGTCAGGTGGGCGTGGCCATTGGAAGAGGCGGACGGAACATTCACACTTTGGAAAGGATGACTGGGAAGAAACAGGAGATTATCGAGTATGCTGAGGAGCCTGTGCAGTTCATTAAGAACGCTTTGAAGCCTGCTTTGGTGAAGGAAGTGCGCATAACTGAAAGACCTGATGGCAAAACGATTGCGGTTGTGGCTGTTAATCCGAAGGACAAGGGCGTTGCCATTGGCAAGAACGGCAGAAACGCGGAACGCATACGGTTTTTGGCTAAGAGATACTTCCAGATACAGAATGTAAGCATAACGTAGTTCTGAAGGAAGGAAAAGCGCATGGAGAAACGAACGGCACTGGCTTTGTGCATAGTGTTCCTTCTGGCGTTAGTCAACAGTGCAAGAGCCGCGGATGAATCGTTTGCAGATCAGTTCATCGGCAGTCCACTGCTGGTTCTCGTTGCCGTAATCATCATTGTCTTTGCGGCTTTCGTTTATCACAAAATAAGAAAGTAAAGCGCAGTCAGCTGAGCGTTTCAGTTCTTAGGAGTAAGTCCACGAGCGCATTTTGGTCTACTTCTGCGCGGGTTCTCCAGTCTAGGTACAGTTGTCCGCTTTCGTCTTGTGTCAGGTATCCGTATCTGACGTAGCGGTCGACGTTGATGCCCACTTTCCAGCCTGGCAGTTTGTCGCGCAGCAGGTCTTCAACCTCTTTTCGCGGGGCTTTCCCCTTCTTAGAGATTATGTAGGCGACTGCTATTGCCAGTCCTGCAAGATCATCTATTCGCCACCCAATCATCTTGGCTTCTTTGGGCACGAGTTCGCCTCGGAGAGCTATGAGAAATCGAGCTTTGTCCAATTGCTCCAAGGTTGGTTTTTCGATCTGTCTTTCTTCTTCAAAGACGGTTTTGACCTGCAAGTCAAGTGCTTTCAGATGTTCGTCCAAAAGTTTGAGGACTTTGGGGTAGTCTGAACCTA
>Ga0315268_10001626_pt1 | contig 25913 bp, 24 predicted proteins | sample C1_top_MG_FD_204535 | JGI IMG/M metagenome (GOLD analysis project Ga0315268, IMG submission 204535) | Sediment microbial communities from Yellowstone Lake, YNP, Wyoming, USA - C1_top | ecosystem: Environmental > Aquatic > Freshwater > Lake > Sediment | place: USA: Wyoming | collected 2017-08-01
TCTGCGGGCTACCCAGCACCCAGATCATCTCGCCCACCATCACTGCAGCGAGCGCTGCACCAAACGGGAACCAGCGCCAGAAGCCCTCGCGCAGCTGCACCAGATTCACATCCAGCATCATCACCACGAACAGGAACAGCACCATCACCGCGCCGACATAGACCAGCACCAGCGTGATCGCGAGGAATTCCGCTTCCAGCAGCATCCAGATGCCGGCCATGCTGCAAAAAGCCAGCACCAGAAACAGCGCCGCATGCACCGGGTTGCGCGCGGTGATCACACGCAGTCCGGCAAACACGGTCAGCGCCGCAAACAGATAAAACACCAATGTGTCAAAACTCATCGCTCTTTAACCCTCAAAATCGTGACCAGTGATAAGTGACACGAACCATCACCATTCACCCATCACTTCTCACCTGTATTTGGCGTCCGCCGCCCTATCCCTGGCAATCTGTGCTTCGTGCTTGTCACCCACCGCCAGCAACATGGGTTTGGTGTAGTACAGGTCGCCGCGCTTCTCGCCGTGGTATTCCAGTATGCGTGTCTCGACGATCGCGTCCACCGGGCAGGATTCCTCGCAGAAGCCGCAGAATATGCATTTGGTCAGATCGATATCATAGCGCTTGGTGCGGCGTGTGCCGTCCGCGCGCTCTTCCGTTTCGATGTTGATTGCCAGCGCCGGACACACCGCTTCGCACAGCTTGCAGCCTATGCAACGCTCCTCGCCATTCGCATAGCGGCGTTGCGCGTGCAGGCCGCGAAAGCGGAAGCCCTGCGGTGTTTTCTCTTCCGGGAACTGCACCGTAATCTTGCGCGCGAAGAAATACCGCCCGGTCAGCGCCAGGCCCTTGAGCAGCTCAAGCAGCATCAAGCTCTTGAAGAAATTCTTGATATTTTCCATCTTGATTACCAACGCCAATACGGGGTTTGCATCCACGCGCCGACCACCACCACCCAGATCAGCGTGAGCGGGATGAACACCTTCCAGCCCAGGCGCATCAGCTGGTCATAGCGATAGCGGGGGAAAGTGGCACGCAACCACAGGAACAGGAACAGCACGAAGGACATCTTGCCCAGCAGCCAGAATATGCCCGGCACCATATTGAACGGGGCAATATTGAACGGAGGCAGCCAGCCGCCCAGGAACATGATCGAAGTCAATGCCGCGATCAGTATCATGTTCGCGTATTCGGCCAGAAAGAACAGCGCGAATGCCATGCCGGAATATTCCACATGGAAACCGGCGACAATCTCGGACTCGCCTTCGGCCACGTCGAACGGCGCACGGTTCGTTTCCGCCACACCCGCGATCACGTACACGATGAACATCGGGAACAGCGGGATGAAATACCAGCCGAACAGCCCGACGCCGTTTTGCTGGCCGCGCACGATGTCGCCCAGATTCATGCTCTGCGATGCCATCAGCACACACACCAGCGCAAAGCCCATCGCGATTTCATAGGACACGATCTGCGCCGCAGAACGCAGCGCGCCGAGGAAAGCGTATTTGGAATTGGACGCCCAGCCGGCGATGATCACGCCATACACGCCCAGCGAAGTCATCGCCAGGATATACAACAGGCCGGCGTTCACATTCGTCAGCACCATGCCGACATCGAACGGCACCACAGCCCAGGCTGCCAGCGCCGGCATCAGCGTGAGCACCGGGGCCAGCACGAACAGGATCTTGTTCGAGCCGGTCGGGATGATGATTTCCTTGAACATCAGCTTGATGCCGTCCGCCAATGGCTGCAGCAAGCCGTAGGGTCCGACGCGGTTCGGGCCGATGCGCACCTGCATGTAGCCGATCACCTTGCGCTCGGCCAGCGTGAGATACGCCACGGAAATCATGATCGGCCCGACGATGGCCACGATCTTGAGCAGCGTCCACAGCGGCATCCAGAATACGCCCAGCAGCGTGGGGATGCTTTGTATAAAATCTATCATGCGCGCTCCACAGTAATAGTCCCGAACATCGCGCCCAGTGCCGCTGTCGCTGCATGACCCGCCGCAACGCGCGCGGTTCCCCTGGGCTGTTTGTCATCTGCCATGATGGCCAGCTTCACGCTGCCCTCCCCCTGGCTGACCTTGACCTGGTCGCCCGTTTCCACGCCCAGTTTCGCCAGCTCTTCGCCGTGCATAATCACCTGCGGAGTCGCGGCATCCCGCGTGTGCTGCAGCGCAGTGGCGCGGCGCACAACGGCATCCGCGGCATAGAGCGGCACGTCGGAAACACGCTGCAATCCGGACAGGATGGCGGATTGAGGATTGAGGATTGCGCCGGTCTGCAGGGTGTTGTTCAATTTACCCGCCACGTCCACACCGCCCAGCGCCTCATCGCGTGCAGCTTCGCTGCTGTCGTATTCGAAGCCCGAAACATTCAGCAGATTGCCCAGCACGCGCAGCACTTTCCAGGCCGGGCGCGTTTCGCCCAGCGGCTTGACCGCGCCCTTGAAGCTTTGCACGCGACCCTCGGTGCTGACGAACGTGCCCGATGTCTCGGTGAACGGCGCGATCGGCAGCAATACATCGGCGTAATCCAGCGCGTGGTGCTTGTAGGCGCTCAGCGCCACCACCATGTCGGCCGCAGCCATCGCGGCCAGGGCTTGCTGCGGATTGTGGGTATCGAGTTCAGCCTCGACGTTCAGCAAGATGTAAGCCTTGCGCGGCGCGGCCAGCATCGCCGCAACGTTCATGCCGGCACCCGATGCTGCAAACGGCACCGCCTGCGCCAGATGGCCTCCCACGCTGTTGGCCGCCTCACCGAGGAAACCAAACCGTCCGCCGCTCAGCGCGGCGATGTGCTGCGCCAGCAGTTGCAACTGTGCCGCCTGCGGGTGCTGCTGGGCAAAGTTGCCGAGCAGCACCGCGACGCGTTCGCCGCCGGCCAGACTGCTGGCGATTGCCTGCGCGGTTGCGCACGGCGTCGCCGCCTGCACCAACTGCTGCACGCCGGCGTCCAGCGTGATTTGTTTTGCAGCTGCCAGCGCCTGCAGCACTTGCGCCAGCACTGCGGTCATTTCAGCCGGCGCAACAATCGCCTTGTGCGCAAGCGGCATCAGCAGATCGTCATCGGCCGCGTGCACTACACTGGCTTGCGCGCCCTTCTTCACCGCCTGACGGATGCGATGCGCCAGCAGCGGATGATCCTTGCGCAGGAAGCTGCCCACCAGCAGGAAGCGGTCCACATTATTGAGATCGGCTACGGCCATGCCCAGCCACGGCGCCCCGGCCTGTTTGCCGTCGGCGCTGAAATCGGACTGGCGCAATCGATAATCGACGTTATTGCTGCCCAGACCGCGCACCAGTTTCTGCAGCAGATAGAGCTCTTCCAGTGTGGAATGCGGCGTGGCCAGCGCGCCGATATGCTCCGCACCGGCGCCGTTCGCCACCTGGCGCAGGCCGTTCGCCACGTATTCCAGCGCGGCTTGCCATTCGACTTCCTGCCACTTGCCGCCCTGCTTGATCATTGGCCGCGTCAGGCGCTCACCGGAGTTCAGCCCTTCATAGCTGAACCTGTCCTTGTCGGACAGCCAGCATTCATTGACCGCTTCGTTTTCGATCGGCAGCACGCGCATCACGCGGTTGTTCTTGACCTGCACCGCCAGACTGGAACCCAGACTGTCGTGCGGGCTGACCGACTTGCGCCGCGACAATTCCCAGGTGCGCGCGCTATAGCGGAACGGTTTGCTGGTCAGCGCGCCGACCGGGCACAGGTCTATCATGTTGCCCGACAGCTCCGAATTAACCGTGCCATCCACAAACGTCATGATCTCGGCGTGCTCGCCACGGAAGGCCTGACCCAGCTCCATCACGCCGGCGATTTCCTGGCCAAAGCGCACGCAGCGCGTGCAGTTGATGCAGCGGCTCATTTCCTCGGCGCTCACCAGCGGCCCGATGTCCTTGTGCACCACAACGCGTTTTTCCTCGTGGTAACGCGAAGCGCCGCCGCCATAGCCCACGGCCTGATCCTGCAGCTCGCATTCGCCGCCCTGATCGCAGATCGGGCAATCCAGCGGATGGTTGATCAGCAGAAATTCCATCACGCCCTTCTGCGCCTTGATGGCCATGTCGGAAGCGGTATAGACCTTCATGCCCTCGGCGACCGGAGTCGCGCACGCGGGCAGCGGCTTGGGCGCCTTCTCGACCTGCACCAGACACATGCGGCAGTTGGCGGCAATCGACAACTTCTTGTGGTAGCAAAAATGCGGGATGTAGATGCCCAGCTGGTGCGCGGCCTCGATCACGGTGCTGCCGCTTTCCACTTCTACACGCTTGCCGTCAATTTCAATATTGATCATTAACTATGCCCCAGCACTAAACCAAGCACTTCTTGTGCTCGATATGATATTCAAACTCACTGCGATAATGCTTGAGCATGCCCTGCACCGGCCAGGCCGCAGCATCGCCCAGCGCACAGATGGTGCGTCCTGCAATGTTCTCGCACAGGTTGAGCAGCAAGTCCAGATCCTCCGGGCGGCCTTCGCCCTTTTCGATGCGGTGCACGATGCGGTACAGCCAGCCGGTGCCCTCGCGGCACGGCGTGCACTGGCCGCACGATTCCTCGAAATAAAAATAGGACAGGCGTTCCAGCGCACGCACCATGCACGTGGTCTCGTCCATCACGATCACCGCACCGCTGCCCAGATAGGATCCTGCCTTCTGGATGGAGTCATAGTCCATGTCCACATCCATCATGATCTCGCCCGGCAGCACCGGCATCGATGATCCGCCCGGGATCACCGCTTTGAGCTTGTGGCCGTGACGCACACCACCGGCCAGCTCAAGCAACTTCCTGAACGGCGTGCCCAGCGGCACTTCGAAGTTGCCGGGATTGTTGACGTGGCCCGACACCGAGAACAGCTTGGTGCCGCCGTTGTTGGGACGTCCTAGTTCGAGAAACTTCTGCCCGCCCTCGCGGATGATGTACGGAATGCTGGCGAAAGTTTCGGTGTTGTTGATCGTGGTCGGCTTGCCGTACAGGCCGAAACTGGCCGGGAACGGCGGCTTGAAACGCGGCTGACCCTTCTTGCCCTCGATCGATTCGAGCAGCGCGGTTTCTTCGCCGCACACGTACGCGCCGAATCCCAGATGATTGTGCAGGTCAAAATTGAAATCGCTGCCGAGTATGCCATCGCCCAGATAGCCCGCCGCGCGCGCCTCCTCGCAGGCCGACTCCATGCGCTCGTACGCCTCGAAAATTTCGCCATGCACGTAGTTGTAGCCGACCTTGACACCCATTGTATAAGCGGCGATGGCCATGCCTTCGATCAGGGCATGCGGGTTGAAGCGCAGGATGTCCCAGTCCTTGCAGGTGCCGGGCTCGCCCTCGTCCGAGTTGCAGACGATGTATTTGTCGCCGACGTAATTCTTCGGCATGAAGCTCCACTTCAAGCCGGTAGGAAAACCCGCACCGCCGCGCCCGCGCAGTGCGGATGTCTTGACTTCGGCGATGATCGCATCGGGCGCCATCTTCTCGGCCAGCACGCGGCGCAAGGCCTGGTAGCCGCCCACCTTGAGATAATTTTCCAGCGTCCACGGCTGGTCGAATCCGTTCGTGGTGTAAATGACCGGGCCGCTCATTGCTTGCCCCCGTTTCCGCCGGATTCAATCTCGGCCAGTATCTGGTCTATTTTTGCCGGGCTCAGCCTGGAACACATGCGCTTGTTATTCACCGTCAGCAACGGGCCTTCAGCACAGGCGCCCATGCATTCAGCCTCGCGCAGGCCGAATTTGCCGTCTGCAGTCACTTCGCCCACGCCTATACCGAGCTTGCTCTTGAGATAATCCAGCGTATCGTTCGCGCCCATCAGCTGGCACGACAGGTTGGTGCACACCGTCAGATAGTGCTTGCCCATGGGCTTGAGGTTGTACATGTGATAAAAAGTCGCCACCTCGTACACCGACATCTGCGACATGCCGAGATAGGCGGCGACATCGGCCATGTCATCGGCGGCAATCCAGCCTTTTTCGTCCTGCACGAAGCGCAGCGCGGCCATCACCGCAGACTGTTTCTGGTCTGCCGGATACTTCTTTAGCTCGCGCTCAATTTTTACCTGAATCTGATCGGATAACATCAGCGATCCACCTCTCCGAAAACTATGTCTTGCGTCCCGATGATGGCCACCACGTCGGCAATCATGTGGCCTCGCACCATTTCGTCCAGCGCCGCGATGTGGGCAAATCCGGGCGCGCGGATTTTCATGCGATAAGGCTTGTTCGCCCCATCTGAAACCAGGTAGATACCGAATTCGCCCTTGGGGTGCTCGACCGCGGCATAAGCCTCGCCGGCCGGCACGTGCATGCCCTCAGTGAACAGCTTGAAGTGATGAATCAGCTCTTCCATGTTCTGCTTCATCGCCTCGCGCCGGGGCGGCGCAACCTTGAGGTTGTCGGTCATCACCGCGCCCGGATTCGCGCGCAGCCAGGCGACGCACTGCTTGACGATGCGGTTGGACTGGCGCATCTCTTCCACACGCACCAGATAGCGGTCATAGCAATCGCCTTCCACGCCGATCGGAATATCGAAATCCAGACGGTCATAGACCTCGTACGGCTGCTTCTTGCGCAAGTCCCAGGCGATGCCCGAGCCACGCAGCATCGGGCCGGTGAAGCCCAGCGCCAGCGCGCGTTCCGGCGTGACTACGCCGATGCCGACGGTGCGCTGTTTCCAGATGCGGTTGTCGGTCAGCAGCGTTTCGTATTCATCAACATAGGTGGGGAAACGAGCCGTGAAGTCCTCAATGAAATCGAGCAGCGAACCCTGGCGATTCTCGTTCATGCGCTTGACTGCAGCAGCATTGTGTATCTTCGAAGCCTGGTACTGCGGCATGGTGTCCGGCAGATCGCGGTACACGCCGCCGGGGCGGTAATAGGACGCGTGCATGCGCGCACCGGACACCGCCTCGTAGGCATCCATCAGGTCTTCGCGCTCGCGGAACGCATACAGAAAGACGGTCATCGCGCCGATGTCCAGCGCATGCGCGCCCAGCCACAGCAGATGATTCAGGATGCGCGTGATCTCGTCGTACATCACGCGGATATACTGCGCGCGCAACGGCACTTCGAGATCGAGCATTTTCTCGATCGCCATCACGTAGGCGTGCTCGTTGCTCAGCATCGACACGTAATCGAGGCGGTCCATATACGGAACCGACTGCAGGAATGTCTTGTGCTCGGCCAATTTTTCAGTGGCGCGATGCAACAGGCCGATATGCGGATCGGCGCGCTCGATCACCTCGCCATCCAGCTCAAGCACCAGGCGCAACACGCCGTGCGCCGACGGATGCTGCGGCCCAAAGTTCATTGTGTAATTCTTTATCTCAGCCATTGCTGCGCCCCGCCCTATTTACCTTGACTGCCGATGTGGCCGTAGTGTTCTTCACGAATGATGCGCGGCGTCACTTCGCGCGGCTCAACCGTCACCGGCTGGTATATCACGCGCAGCTGTTCCGGGTCGTAGCGCATCTCGACATGACCGGACAGCGGAAAATCTTTGCGAAATGGGTTGCCGACGAAACCGTAATCGGTCAACAGGCGGCGCAGGTCGGGATGACCGGTGAACACGATGCCGTACAGGTCGAACGCTTCACGCTCGTACCAGTTGGCACACGACCAGATGTTCGCGACAGAATCCAGCATCGGCAGGCCGTCATCTTCGGCGAACACGCGCACACGCAGGCGCACATTGTGCGTCAGCGACAGCAGGTGGTAGACGACAGCAAAACGGAAAGGAAATACGTCGGTAGCAAAGTCGGATTTCAGATATACGCCGCCTTCGGAAACATCGCTGCCGTAGGTGGAATAATCCATGCCGCACAAATCGATCAACTGCTCGAAACGCAGTTCTGCATCGTCGCGCAAACGGGTCATCGTTTCCAGCATGCCGGCCGCGGGCAGCACCAGCGTCAACTCGCCCAACCGTTGCTCGATGCTGACCATCTTCCGGTCAAGCGACTTGACCAGATAGTCCTGCAATACACTCAAATCAGCAGCCATGATCCCCCTAGCGCGCAATGGTATTGGTTCGTTTAATCTTGTTCTGCAGCTGGATGATGCCATACAGCAGCGCTTCGGCAGTCGGGGGGCAGCCCGGCACGTATATGTCCACCGGCACGATGCGATCACAGCCGCGCACCACCGAATAGGAGTAATGGTAGTAGCCGCCGCCGTTGGCGCAGGAGCCCATCGAGATCACCCAGCGCGGCTCGGCCATCTGGTCGTATACCTTGCGCAGCGCCGGCGCCATCTTGTTGCACAACGTGCCGGCCACGACCATCACGTCGGACTGGCGCGGGCTTGGACGGAACACTATGCCGAAGCGGTCCAGGTCATAACGAGCGGCGCCTGCATGCATCATTTCCACCGCGCAGCAGGCCAGACCGAACGTCATCGGCCACAGCGAACCGGTACGAGTGTAATTGATCAGGGTATCGAGCGAGGTGGTGAGGACGCCTTTTTCCAGAATTCCTTCTATTCCCATTCCAATGCCCCCTTCATCCACTCGTAGATAAATCCAACCACGAGGATAGCCAAGAAAATCAACATGGCGACAAAACCGAAACCGCCGATTTCCTTCAGCACAACGGCCCATGGAAACAGGAAAGCGATTTCCAGATCGAACAAGATAAACAGGATGGCAACGAGATAATAACGCACATCGAATTTCATGCGCGCATCTTCAAAGGCTTCGAAACCGCACTCATAGGGTGACAGCTTTGCGCTATCCGGACGATTGGGCGCAACAAGCCAACCCAGCACCAGAGGCGCTACGCCCACTGCCAACCCCACACAAATGAACAGCAGCACCGGAAAATAGTTTTCCAACATCTGAGCCCCTCCCCTGCATTCAGCGCCTCAACAGCGTGGCTGCGCCTGAACGCATTCTATTTTTAATAATTTATGAACAGAGCCTGGTTCCCAAAAAACCCAAAACCAGGACTTGATATTTGGTGCCGATGAGCAGACTCGAACTGCTACGGCTTTCGCCACTACCCCCTCAAGATAGCGTGTCTACCAATTTCACCACATCGGCTTGTTGTTACTTTGTATTACTTTGGTATTTCCTTCGACTTCGAGCCGCTGGCATCGCTGCCCGCTGCTGCCGGCGCGAGTTGCACCGCCGACTTTGTAACATCATGCCTATCCATCACGCCTTGCGCCTGCGACGGATTGGAATTCATATAGGTCAGCGTCATGCTGGTAATGAAAAACACCGTCGCGGCAACTGCGGTGCTGCGACTCAGAAAATTAGCCGAACCGCTTGAGCCAAACAGACTACCGGCCGAACCCGAGCCGAACGAGGCTCCCATGTCCGCCCCCTTGCCATGCTGCACCAGCACCAGGCCTATCAGCACCACAGCCGTTATTACGTGCACACCCCACACCAAAGTTTCCACACACTACTCCAACACTAGATTATTTTTGGTCCGACGCGTCAAATCGCGCCAGCCTTGCAAATTGCCAGAAAATCCTCGGCCACCAGCGATGCGCCGCCGATCAACCCCCCATCGATGTCCGGCATCGCGAACAACTCGACAGCATTCGACGCCTTGACACTGCCGCCGTAGAGTATACACATCCCTTGCGCGATCTGGCCATCAAGGCCTGCAATGCGCTGGCGGATAAATGCATGCACCGCCTGCGCCTGCTCCGGCGACGCCGTCTTGCCCGTGCCTATCGCCCATACCGGCTCATAGGCAAGCACGGCATTGCGCAACGACTGCACACCCAGCAGATTGACCACTGCATCCAGCTGTTCCGCCACCACCGCCTCGGTGATTCCGCCCTCACGCTGCGCCAGCGTTTCACCGACACACAGGATGGGCAGCAAGCCGGCCTTCTGCGCCGCAGCAAATTTTTCCGCCACCAGCTGGCTGTTTTCACCGTACAGGCTGCGCCGCTCGGAATGCCCGACGATCACATAATGACAGCCAAAATCAGCCAGCATGGAGGCAGCCACCTCACCGGTGTACGCCCCCTTTTCCAGCTGATGCACATCCTGCGCGCCCCATTTCACCGTGCTTGCGCGCAACAACTGCTGCGCCTGCGCAAGATAGGGGAACGGCACACACACGGCACAGTCAACCTGCGGAATTTGCGCTGCGCCACTCGCTACCGCGTTCAGCAAAGCCTCATTCTGGGACAACGCCCCAAACATTTTCCAATTTCCGACAACCAGTTTGCGGCGCATCTAAGGTCTTTCATAGCGACGAAAGGCGGCAATCCTACCCGCGAAAACAGAAACGGTCAATTCCTCTGCCCGCCGTGGCCGATGCATACACCTTGCATCGAATTGAAACACTCCCAATCCCGCAGGCGGCACCTCAATATTGCTGTAATATTTCTGTAACAAGGCGGCGCTATGATGCATCCCGCTGACCAACGGCGAACAAATTTTAGCAATCCTCACTTTTGGAGAGACCATGTACAAACCGAACCGCCTCCTCTGCTCCCTCGGCCTGGCTGCCACATTGCTGGGCGCAGGCAACGTTTTCGCCACCGACATCACCGGCGCCGGCGCCACTTTTCCCTACCCCGTTTACGCAAAATGGGCTGACGCCTACAAAACACAGACCGGAATCGGCCTGAACTATCAGTCCATCGGCTCCGGCGGCGGCATCAAGCAAATCACCGCGAAGACCGTGGACTTCGGCGCATCCGACATGCCCATGAAGCCTGAAGATCTGGAAAAGAATGGCCTGATGCAATTCCCGACCGTTGTCGGCGGCGTGGTTCCGGTAATCAATATCAGTGGCATCGATGCCGGCAAGCTGAAACTGGACGGCACAACACTGGCCAGCATCTACCTGGGCAAGATCACCAAGTGGAATGATCCCGCAATTGCCGCACTGAACAAGGACATCAAGCTGCCTGACGACAACATCACCGTGGTGCATCGCTCGGACGGTTCCGGCACCAGTTTCATATTCACCAACTACCTGTCCAAAGCCAGCGCCGAATGGAAGTCTTCGGTAGGCGAAGGCACTGCAGTTTCCTGGAAGGCCGGCACCGGCGGCAAAGGCAATGAAGGCGTTGCTTCCTATGTACAGCGCATCAAGGGCTCAATCGGTTATGTGGAATTTGCCTATGCGCTGCAGAACAAGATGAACCACGTGCAGATGAAAAACCACGACGGCAACTTCGTTCAACCGGACACCGAATCTTTCAAGGCCGCAGCAGCAGGCGCGCAATGGGACAAGGCGCCCGGTTTCTACGAGTTGCTGACCGACGAAGCCGGCAAGAACAGCTGGCCAATCAGCGGTGCGACCTTCATCCTGATGCACAAGGTGCAGGAAAAACCGGAGACCGGCAAAGAAGTGCTGAAGTTCTTCGAATGGGCGTACGCAAAGGGCGACAAGCTGGCCACCGATCTGGACTACGTACCGCTGCCGGACAATGTGGTGAACCTGATCCGTGCCGCATGGACAGCACAAATCAAGGATGCAACTGGCAAGCCCGTTTTGAAATAAGCATGCGAAGCATGGCTTACACAGCGCATGCATAAGCTATAATTGCGGGGGCTCACGCCCCCGTATTTTATTTTCATCACCGACAAGCACATTCCTATGCCTACGTTATTGCATGAAGCAAGACTTAAACGACAGACCGTGTTAGATCTGCTGTTCCGCAGCGTGACTCGCATTTCTGCATTTGGCGTTCTGGCTCTGCTCGCTGCAATTCTCGTCTCACTGGTCGTGGGCAGCATGCCCGCCATCCATGCGTTTGGCTTCGGCTTTCTGACCAGTTCCGACTGGGACCCGGTCAATGATAAATTTGGCGCGCTGATTCCGATTATCGGCACGCTCGTCACCTCCTGCATTGCACTGATGATCGCCATCCCGGTGAGCTTTGGTATTGCCGTTTTTCTGACCGAACTGTCTCCGCGCATATTGCGGCGACCGCTCGGCATTGCCGTCGAACTGCTGGCGGGTATCCCCAGCATCATCTATGGCATGTGGGGGCTGTTCGTATTTGCACCGCTGTTTGCCGATCATGTCGAGCCGTGGTTCAACGACCATCTAGGCAAAATGTCATACATAGGTCCCTATTTCTCCGGCCCGCCCATGGGTATCGGCATGCTGACCGCCGGCATCATTCTCGCCATCATGGTCATCCCGTTCATCGCTTCAGTAATGCGCGATGTATTCGATGTGGTGCCCACGCTGCTCAAGGAGTCCGCTTACGGACTCGGCGCAACCACCTGGGAAGTGATGTGGAAGGTTGTATTACCCTACACCAAGGTAGGCGTGGCTGGCGGCATCATGCTGGGGCTCGGGCGCGCACTGGGCGAAACGATGGCTATCACCTTCGTGATCGGCAATGCCCACGAGCTGAGCAAATCGCTATTGATGCCGGGCAATAGTATTTCCTCCGCACTCGCCAACGAATTTACCGAAGCAGTTGGCGACCTGTACACCTCTTCGCTGATTGAGCTCGGCCTGATCCTGTTTTTTATAACCTTCGTAGTCCTGTCCCTCGCCCGCTACATGCTGTACAAGCTCGGCCAGCGCGAAGGGCAGGCCGCCTGAACACCATGTTAAATTTATACACGCGCCGTCGCATCATCAACGCAGTTGGCCTCACCATCTCAGTGCTGGCCATGCTGTTTGGTTTATTCTGGCTCTGCTGGATATTGTTCACACTGCTGGAGCATGGACTCCCGTCGCTGACGCCGGCGGTATTCCAGCAAATGACGCCGCCGCCGGGCAATGCAGGCGGTTTGCTCAATGCCATTGCCGGCAGCCTGATGATGACGCTGATCGGCACACTGATCGGCACCCCCATAGGCATCCTGGCTGGCACCTATCTGGCGGAATTCGGCCAGCGTGGCTGGCTGGCGCCAATCACCCGCTTCATCAACGACGTGCTGCTGTCCGCCCCGTCGATCGTGATCGGGCTGTTCGTGTATGAAATTTATGTAGTCAAGGTCAAACATTTTTCCGGGTGGGCAGGCGCGCTGGCCTTATCCATCCTGGTGATCCCGATCGTCATCCGCACCACAGAAAACATGCTGCGCCTGGTTCCCAGCACGCTGCGCGAAGCCGCTGCTGCGCTGGGCGCACCGCAGTGGAAAGTGGTCAACTTTGTCACTCTGCGCGCCGCGCGCGCCGGCATCATCACCGGCGTATTGCTGGCGGTGGCACGCATCAGCGGCGAAACCGCGCCATTACTGTTCACCGCGTTGAACAACCAGTTCTGGAGCAGCAACATGGATCAACCGATGGCCAACTTGCCGGTCGTCATTTTCCAGTTTGCGATGAGCCCGTACGGTGACTGGCAGCATCTTGCCTGGGCCGGTGCATTGCTCATCACGTTCAGCGTACTCACACTCAACATCGTGGCGCGGGTCGTATTCCGCCAGAGCGCAACAACTCACTAAGGATGCCGGTAATGGCTGTTGAAAAAAATATCACTCCCAAACTCGTTGTACGCGACCTGAACTTTTATTACGGAAAAGATCGCGCACTCAAGGATGTCAATCTGACCATCCCGGAAAAAATGGTGACTGCATTCATCGGCCCATCCGGTTGCGGCAAGTCCACGCTGCTGCGCACTTTTAACCGCATGTATCAGCTCTACCCGAAACAGAAGGCAACGGGCGAAATTCTGCTTGACGGAGTAAACATCCTCGACAAGAGCCAGGATCTCAACACGCTGCGCGCCAAGATCGGCATGGTCTTTCAGAAACCGACCCCGTTCCCGATGTCCATCTACGACAACATCGCTTTCGGTGTAAAGCTGTATGAGTCCCTCAACCAGCACGACATGAACGAACGCGTGGAATGGGCACTGAAAAAAGCCGCGCTTTGGACCGAGGTCAAGGACAAGCTTAAAAAAAGCGGCACCGGCTTGTCCGGCGGACAACAGCAACGCCTTTGCATCGCCCGCGCGATCGCTGTCAAACCGCAAATATTATTGCTCGACGAACCGACCTCCGCACTGGATCCGATTTCCACTGCTCACATCGAAAAGCTGATAGACGAACTGAAGAAGGACTTCACCATCGTCATCGTCACCCACAACATGCAACAGGCCGCCCGCGTATCTGACTACACCGCCTACATGTATCTGGGCGACCTGATCGAGTTCGGCGACACCAGCTCCGTATTCACCAACCCCAAGCGCAAGGAAACCGAAGACTATATAACAGGCAGGTTTGGTTAACCTGCCTGTTATATAGCGGCGTAGACTTACCTTCAGGCTAGTCGTAGCCACTATATCACCGGACGATTTGGTTAATCGCCCAGTGATATAGCGGTGGAGGCTCACATGAGCTTGCGAATGTTAAGCTGCATCTCAGCGTGCCGAAGTCATTACATTACGGGTCGCTTTGGTTAAGCGGAAAATAGATGAACCGCGCAGCAAACCAAACAAAAAACCCGGCATTGGCCGGGTTTTTTGTTTGGTGCCACGCCTGATTCAGCCTCGCTCAGCGGCGAACCTCACCGTCCATCACACTTACGCCGACGCGCACTGTCTCCCCGGGTTGTGAAGACATGCGCACGGTAACGTCATGTCCGTTATAACGGTAGGTCACAGTGTAGCCGCGAATCACATCACGATAATTTTCTATCTGCCGGCAATGGCGCTCCACGCGGGTCTGCGGCGCCTGCACAACCTGCTGCGCTGGCGCGTTGTCCGGATTGGCTGCGCGATCTCCTATCAGCGCACCGGCAATCGCACCGGCCGCTGTGGCAGCGGTATTGCCGTGCCCCTGACCAACCTGGCTACCTAACACGCCGCCAATCACGCCGCCCAGCAATGCGCCCCCCAAGGAACGATCCCCCGCAGGTGCGGCGCCAGGTGCAGGCGCATATCCGGACGAACTGACGGTTTCATTCCAGCATTCCTGCTTCGGCTCGGAAACGCGCTCATAAATCGGCGTGCTGGCGATAACCCTGGCCGTATCCACAAAATCAGCCGCCCAAGCAGCATTGGAAGAAACTGCCGCCAGCATGAACCACACATAATTTCTCATTTCCATCCCCTTCCAGAATTGTCAAAAATGACAACAGATATATTGATCGACAAAATCACAAAATGTTCCGTGGCCGCATTCAGGCGACCGCCTGCACCTGATCGCGCACCGCTTGCGCGATGACTTCCGCCCAATGCAGCACTGCAGCATCATCCTCGCCTTCGACCATTACGCGCAACAATGGCTCGGTTCCGGAAGGCCGCAGCAGCACCCTGCCCTTTCCCGCCAGCGCGGCCTCTGCAGCCGACACCGCCGCACAGACGCTGGCCTCCGCGGTGCAGTCCACGCCCTTGGAAACGCGCACATTCACCAGCACTTGCGGATACAAAGTCAATCCTTCCACGGCTTGCGCCAGAGTCTGCTTGCTGTGACGCAACGCATGCAACACCTGCAGCGCGGAAACAATACCATCGCCTGTGCTGTGCCGGTCCAGGCAAATAATGTGGCCGGAATTTTCCCCACCCACTTGCCAGCCCCGTTGCTGCAATAGCTCCATCACATAGCGGTCCCCGACCTTGGCACGCGCGAACGGAATGCCCAGCCCCTGCATGGCGTGCTCAAATGCGAGATTGGTCATCAGCGTGCCTGCCACGCCCCCCTTGAGCACACCCTGCTCGTGCCGGTTTTTGGCAATGATGTATAGCAACTGATCGCCATCGTATAAACATCCGTTCGCATCCACCATCACCAGCCGGTCGCCATCCCCATCCAGCGCGACCCCCAGATCAGCCTTGTGCTCTTTAACCGCGCGTTGCAGATTGGCGGGCGAAGTCGCCCCGTAGCCATCGTTGATGTTCTTGCCATCAGGCTGCACACCGATCGCAACCACATCCGCACCCAGCTCATGAAACACATGACGCGCGATGTGGTAGGCCGCACCGTGCGCGCAGTCCACCACCATCTTCAGGCCGCGCAGATCAGATTCATAGGGGAAGCTGCTCTTGCAGAATTCGATGTAGCGCCCTGCCGCATCGTCGATACGTTTGGCCCTTCCCAGCCGGCCCGCAGGCATGGTCACTATGGGGCTATCCATGCCGGCTTCGATCGCGCGCTCGGTTTCATCAGGCAGCTTGGCGCCCATGCCGGAGAAAAACTTGATGCCGTTATCCTCAAACGGGTTATGCGAGGCGGAGATGACGATGCCCGCCTGCAGGCGCAGCGCACGCGTAAGATAGGCCACCGCCGGAGTGGGTACAGGCCCGGCCAGATAAACATCCACGCCGGCCGCGGTCAGGCCGGCCTGCAACGCCGACTCCAGCATATAGCCCGAGATGCGCGTGTCCTTGCCAATCAATACAGCGGGATTTTCGCCCCGTGCCAGATTCCAGTCCGCAGATGCCAGCACCTTGCCGGCGGAATAGCCCAGGTGCATCACAAACTCCGGCGTAATGGGATATTCCCCCACCTTGCCGCGCACTCCATCCGTACCGAAATATTTTCTGCTCACCGCTCGTCTCCATCAAGTGCCGCTGCATTGACCGCATTCAAAACCTTCAGCGCATCCACCGTCGCGCGCACATCATGCACGCGCACAATGCGCGCTCCGTGCTGCACTGCCAGCAACGCCGCCGCCACACTGGCATGCACGCGATGCGCCACATCCTGGCCGGTTATTGTACCCAACATGGACTTGCGTGACAGCCCTGCAAGCACAGGAACATTCAGCTCGCCAAAAATATCGAGATTGCGCAGCAACGCAAGATTATGCGCCAGCGTCTTGCCGAAGCCGAAGCCCGGATCAACCACGATGCGCTCCCGTGCTATGCCTGCGGCTTCAACTGCGGCGACGCGCAGGCTCAGAAATTGCAAGACCTCGCTCACGACATCCTGATAGTGCGGCTGCTGCTGCATATCCCGCGGCGCACCCTGCTTGTGCATCAGGCACACTGCGGCATCGCTTGCTGCAACGACTGACAGCGCCTGCGGCTGCTGCAGCGCATCGATGTCGTTGATCATGCTTGTCCCCTGCGACAGCGCCGCGCGCATCACCTCCGGCTTGAAAGTATCCACGGAAACCGGCACAGGCGCATCGCGCAAGCTTTCAATGACCGGCATGATGCGATCAAGCTCCTGCTGAACGCTGATTGGCAGCGCACCGGGGCGCGTGGACTCCCCGCCTATATCCAGAATATCCGCACCCTCATGGATCAGCTGATGCGCATGAATCAGCGCCGCATCGCGCTGCAAATGCCGACCGCCATCCGCAAAGGAATCGGGCGTGACGTTGACGATGCCCATCACCAGCGGGCGGGACAGATTGAGTTGAAATTTGCCGCAGTGGAGATACATCGGTAATGAGTGACAGGTGATGAGTGATGACAAACGTTGCCGCTGTCACCACTCACTTCTCACCGATCACGGCCTTTCAGGTTTCCTGCGCAGGCTGCGTAGGAGTGGTAGCGGCAGGTGCTTTAGGTGCCGCATCAGACGGCGGCTGTGTGCTCTGGCTTGCCGGGGCTGGCTTGGGCGGACGCGGCGGCTTGCCGGCCATGATGTCGTCCAACTGCTCGGCATCCAGCGTTTCCCATTCCAGAAGTGCCTGGGTCATCGCCTCGATCTTGTCGCTGTTCTGTTCGATCAACTTGCGCGCGAGGGCATACTGCTGATCGATGATGCGGCGGATTTCCTCATCCACCTTCTGCATGGTCGCCTCGGACACATTCTTGTGCGTGGTCACGGAGCGCCCCAGAAATACTTCGCCATCGTTCTCGCCGTAAACCATTGGCCCCAGTGCATCGCTCATGCCCCATTGCGTGACCATGCGCCGCGCCATGTCGGTGGCGCGCTCAAAGTCGTTCGAGGCCCCGGTCGTCATCTGATTCATGAAAATCTCTTCCGCAATGCGCCCGCCGAACAGCACCGCAATCGTGTCAAGAATACGCGTCTTGTCCATGCTGTAGCGGTCCTCCGACGGCAACTGCATGGTCAGCCCCAGCGCACGTCCGCGCGGAATGATCGTGACCTTGTGCACAGGATCTGTCTTGGGCAACAGCTTGGCCACCACCGCATGACCGGATTCATGATAGGCCGTGTTGCGCCGCTCTTCCTCGGGCATGATCATCGAGCGGCGTTCCGCGCCCATCATGATCTTGTCCTTGGCCGACTCAAAATCATCCATCTCGACAAAGCGTTTGCCGCGCCGTGCGGCAAACAGCGCCGCCTCGTTCACAAGATTGGCCAGATCCGCGCCGGACATGCCGGGCGTACCTCTCGCCAGAATGTCTGCTTTCACATCGGCAGCAACCGGCACCTTGCGCATATGCACCATCAGAATTTGTTCGCGGCCGCGTATGTCCGGCAACGGCACGACGACCTGGCGATCAAAGCGCCCCGGCCGCAGCAACGCTGCATCCAGCACATCGGGTCGGTTGGTCGCGGCAATAACGATCACGCCGCTGCTACCCTCGAAACCGTCCATTTCCACCAGCAGCGCATTCAGTGTCTGTTCGCGTTCGTCGTTGCCTCCGCCCATGCCTGCCCCGCGCTGGCGGCCGACTGCATCAATTTCGTCGATGAAAATGATGCACGGCGACTGCTTCTTGGCCTGTTCGAACATGTCGCGCACGCGCGCGGCACCCACGCCGACAAACATTTCCACAAAGTCCGAACCGGATATCGAGAAAAACGGCACCTTGGCTTCGCCGGCAATCGCCTTGGCCAGCAGGGTCTTACCCGTACCCGGGCTGCCCACCATCAGCACCCCGCGCGGAATACGCCCGCCCAAGTTCTGGAACTTGGAAGGGTCACGCAGAAAATCCACCAGCTCAGAAACTTCTTCTTTGGCCTCGTCGCAACCCGCCACATCGGCAAAGGTCACCCGTTCCTTCGAATCGTCCAGCAGGCGCGCCTTGCTCTTGCCAAAAGAAAATGCACCGCCTCCCTTGCCGCCCTGCATCTGGCGCATGAAGAATACCCATACCCCCACCAGCAACAACATCGGGAACCAGGAAACAAAAATGTTCATCAGGAACGAGGGCTCTTCCTCCGGCTTGGCCTCAATCTTGACACCGTTCTTGATCAGGTCGGACACCAGCCACAAATCCTGCGGCGCATAGCTGGTGATACGTTTTCCATCGCTAGTGACAGCCTTCAACGTGCGGCCCTCAATGGTCACCTTGGAGACATGCCCCTGACGCACCTCATCCAGAAACTGGGAATAATCCATCAGCGCCTGCGAACCGGTTTGCTGGCGTGTATTAAATTGATTGAACACGGTCATCAGCACCAAAGCCACGACCAGCCAGATTCCGACACTCTTAAACAGATTATTCAAAATAACTCCCTGCTGGCTTGCGCCGCGCCACAAAATGTACCTGCATTAGACTACTTCCCGTCTGTTTACTCAAGTTTTTCCAAACCTAAAAGATACAGCTCACTACTGCGATCGCGCGAGGCCTTGGGTTTGCGCGTCACCACGCGCCCAAAATGCGCACGCATCAGTTTTACATAGGCTTCAAAACCCGCGCCCTGAAAAACTTTGACCAGAAATGCGCCACCCGGTTGCAAATGCCGCACGGAAAAATCCAGCGCCAACTCCGCCAGGTGCATAGACCGCGCCTGATCGGTCATATCGATACCACTCATATTGGGAGCCATATCGGAAATTACAAGCCCGATCTGCTTGCCGCCGAGGCGCTCCTCCAATTGCGCAAGCACGCTATCCTCCCGGAAGTCTCCCTGGATAAATTCCACCCCGGGTATAGGCTGCAACGGCAACAGGTCGAGCGCAATGACCTTGCCGGCCCGACCAACCTTCGCGGCAGCAACCTGAGACCAGCCGCCCGGGGTCGCCCCCAGGTCCACCACGGCCATGCCCGGCTTGAGCAGGTGGTCACGCTCGTCGACTTCCAGCAGCTTGTAAGCCGCACGCGAGCGGTAGCCATCCTTTTGCGCGCGTTGCACATAGGGGTCGGATACATGCTCCTGCATCCATTGTTTGCTGGTTTTGCTTCTCTTCATCGATTAACCCGAATGATTCATAAATTCGCGTGCCCTCGCTGGTCTTTTATTTGCCATGCAAGATTTTGTTCCGTCGGGTGTATGAATAACTACACCGCTTCTTCACAAAACGAAGTTTCAGTGAAGACTAATCTTCAGGTATGCCGTAACTAAAATTTGCCTGGCAAACAAAATCCTGTGCGATCATCACACGAATTTATAAAACATTCGGGTAGAATGCCGCACTTATCTGGAGTCCATCATGCTAACGCTTACTGTATTGCAGCGCCAAAACCTCAAGGCGCGCGCCCACCCCCTGAAACCAACCGTGATGATCGGCAATGCCGGGCTGACCCCTGCCGTGCTGCAGGAAATCGCCCGCGCATTGAAGAGCCACGAACTGATCAAGATTCGCGTGATGAGCGATGACCGGGATGCGCGTGCTGCCATGCTGGAGCAAATCTGCACTGAACTGAACGCTGCTGCCGTGCAGCGCATTGGAAAAATTCTGGTGGTATACCAACCGCAGGAAGATCTGCCCGAGAAAAAACCACAACGCCGCAAAGGCAAACCGCTCAGCAAGAAACAGCTGGGAAGCCGCAATTAGTCAAATCAGAATCCTGTTGTCCGCAGATTTCCTGGGGGTTTAATCCATCTAATTTGCGGAAAAACCCGTCTTTCAGATGTACTGCACATCCACCACTTCGTACTCGCGCACGCCGCCCGGCGCCTGCACCTCGGCCACATCGCCGCTGTATTTGCCTATCAGAGCACGCGCGATAGGAGAGCTGATCGAAACCTTGCGCTGCTTGATGTTTGCTTCATCGTCACCCACGATCTGATAGGTCACCACGTCGCCATTTTTGACGTCCTCCAGCACCACGGTCGCGCCGAACACGCAGCGCCCGTCGGCATTGATGGTTTTCGGATCGATCACCTGTGCATTACCCAGCTTGCTTTCCAGCTCGATGATGCGCCCCTCGACAAATGCCTGCCGTTCCTTGGCCGCATCGTATTCGGCGTTCTCGGACAAATCGCCCTGCGCGCGCGCCTCGGCAATCGCGTTGATCACTGATGGGCGCTCTACTGTTTTCAGTTGCTGCAGTTCAATGCGCAATAACTCGGCGCCGATACTGGTCAATGGAATCTTGCTCATGCTGGAACTTCCTCAAGTCGTTAGTGATTAGTCGTTAGACGTTAGTTAGTGATGTCGCTACGCGTTTTTGCTTTTAACTAAAAGCTGGCGGCTAACGACTAGCGACTAAGCGTTTGTGCTGCGTCTGCACGTCATACACCTGCAACTCGGCCAGATGCTGCATACCCAGACAGGCGGCACGCGCGCCTGCCAGCGTGGTGTAGTAAGTCACTCGTCCCTGCAACGCCGCGTGACGGATGGAATATGAATCACGCATCGCGCTGGGCTTGCTGTCCACGGTATTGATGATCAATCGGACTTCACCGTTCTTGATCATGTCCACAATGTGCGGCCGGCCTTCAGCCACCTTGTTCACCACCGTCACCGCGACGCCTGCGGCGGTGATCATCGCCGCCGTACCGCGCGTTGCCAGCAGCGTAAAACCGAGCAATTCCAGCGAGCGCGCAATTTCTGCCGCGCCGGATTTATCCGCCCCGCGCACGCTGATGAACACCTTGCCGGAGGAGGGCAGTTTCACGCCTGCAGCAAGCTGCGATTTCACAAACGCCTCGGCAAAGGTTTCACCCACCCCCATCACCTCGCCGGTGGATTTCATTTCCGGCCCCAGGATGGTGTCCACACCCGGGAACTTGATGAACGGGAAAACCGCTTCCTTGACCGAGTAGTAAGGCGGAATCACTTCGCTGGCGACGCCCTGCTGCGCCAGCGATAGACCCGCCATGCAGCGCGCCGCGATTTTCGCCAGCGGCACGCCTGTTGCCTTGGACACGAACGGAACGGTGCGCGAGGCGCGAGGATTCACTTCCAGCACATACACGGTTTCACCCTGAATGGCGAACTGCACGTTCATCAACCCGACCACATTCAAAGCCTTAGCCATCGCCTTGGTCTGGCGGCGCAATTCGTCCTGCAACGCGGGCGACAGACTGAACGGCGGCAGCGAACAGGCCGAATCGCCCGAATGCACGCCCGCCTCCTCGATATGCTCCATGATTCCACCGATCAGCACTGCGCTGCCGTCCGACACTGCGTCCACATCCACCTCAATCGCATCATTCAGGAAGCGGTCGAGCAGGATGGGCATGCGTTCCGGAAATATCTTCGCGTTCTCCACCGCATCGCGCATATAGCGTTCGAGGTCAGCCTGTGCATGCACGATCTCCATCGCGCGCCCGCCCAATACATTGGAAGGGCGCACCACCAGCGGATAGCCGATTTCCTGCGCCGCCACCACTGCCTGCTCGGGCGTGGTCACCGTGCGGTTGGGCGGCTGTTTTAGTGACAATTGCTGCAACATCTGCTGGAAGCGCGCGCGGTCTTCCGCGCAATCGATCATGTCCGGCGTGGTGCCGATGATGGGCACGCCGGCCTGCTCCAGTCCATGCGCCAGCTTGAGTGGCGTCTGACCGCCGTACTGCACAATCACGCCGATGGGCTTTTCCACCGCCACCACTTCCAGCACATCTTCCAGCGTCAGCGGCTCGAAATACAGGCGATCCGAACTGTCGTAATCGGTGGACACGGTTTCCGGGTTGCAGTTGACCATGATGGTCTCGTAACCGTCTTCGCGCATCGCCAGTGCGGCATGCACGCAGCAATAATCGAACTCGATGCCCTGGCCGATGCGGTTCGGTCCGCCGCCCAGCACCATGATTTTCTTGTTGCTGGTAGGCGCAGCCTCGCATTCCTCTTCATAAGTGGAATACATATAAGCAGTGTTCGTGGCGAATTCTGCGGCGCAGGTATCCACGCGCTTGAACACCGGACGCACGCCCAAGGCATGGCGGTGCACGCGCACGGCGGCGGCATCGCTGCCCAGCAGTTTCGCCAGACGCGCATCGGCAAAGCCGCGCCGCTTCAACTGGCGCATCTCGTCCGCACTCAGGCTGCCCAGCGCACGACCGGCCAGCGCGGCTTCGCGCTTGAGCAAGTCTTCGATCTGCACCAGGAACCACGGGTCGATCTTGCTGTGGCTGAATACCTCTTCCACGCTCATGCCCATGCGGAAAGCATCGCCCACCGCCCAGATGCGCTCCGGCCCGGGCGAACCCAGTTCTGCGGTTATCGCATCGCGGTCGGTGTATTTTTCATCCAGGCCATCGACGCCCACTTCCAGTCCGCGCAGCGCCTTCTGGAACGACTCCTGAAAGGTGCGCCCGATCGCCATCACCTCGCCCACCGATTTCATCTGCGTGGTGAGACGGTCGTTGGCCTGCGGGAATTTCTCGAAGGCAAAGCGCGGAATCTTGGTCACCACGTAATCGATGGTCGGCTCGAACGAAGCAGGCGTCGCGCCGCCGGTGATCTCGTTCTTCAGCTCGTCCAGCGTGTAGCCCACCGCCAACTTGGCCGCGACCTTGGCAATCGGGAAACCGGTTGCCTTGGAAGCCAGCGCGGAAGAACGCGACACGCGCGGATTCATCTCGATCACCACCATGCGCCCGTCGTCCGGGTTGATCGCGAACTGCACGTTGGAGCCGCCGGTATCCACGCCGATCTCGCGCAGCACTGCGATGGAGGCATCGCGCAGAATCTGGTATTCCTTGTCCGTCAGCGTCTGTGCCGGCGCGACGGTGATCGAGTCGCCGGTATGCACGCCCATCGGATCGAGGTTTTCGATCGAGCAGATGATGATGCAGTTGTCCGCGCGATCGCGCACTACCTCCATCTCGAACTCTTTCCAGCCGAGCAGCGATTCCTCGATCAGCAACTCCTTGGTGGGTGAAGCCTCCAGCCCGCGCTCGCATATCTCGACAAATTCTTCGCGGTTGTACGCGATGCCGCCGCCGGAGCCACCCATGGTGAAGGAGGGACGGATCACCGTGGGATAGCCCATCACCTGCTGCACCTGCAGCGCTTCTTCCATGCTGTGCGCGATCGCCGAACGCGCCGAAGCCAGGCCGATGCGCGTCATCGCCTGCTTGAATTTCTCGCGGTCCTCCGCCATGTCGATGGCCTCGCGCGACGCGCCTATCATCTCGACATTGTATTTTTCCAGCACGCCATGCTTGGCCAGATCGAGCGCGCAGTTCAGCGCGGTCTGTCCGCCCATGGTCGGCAGGATCGCATCGGGCCGTTCCTTGGCGATGATTTTTTCCACGATGCGCCAAGTGATGGGCTCGATGTAAGTCGCATCCGCCATATTCGGATCGGTCATGATGGTGGCCGGATTCGAGTTCACCAGAATGACGCGATAGCCTTCCTCGCGCAGCGCCTTGCACGCCTGCGCGCCGGAATAGTCGAATTCGCACGCCTGACCAATGATGATTGGACCGGCGCCGATGATGAGGATGCTATTTATGTCTGTGCGTTTAGGCATACGTTATGGTGACAGGTGATGAGTGATAGGTGATCGGTAGCATTTGTCACTTATTACTTGTCACCTGTCACCTTTCTTTCCATCAATCCAATAAACTTGTCGAACAAATAATCCACATCATGCGGGCCGGGACTGGCCTCGGGATGCCCCTGGAAGCAGAACGCGGGTTTGTCGGTCAATTCGAATCCTTGCAGCGTGCCATCGAACAGCGACACATGCGTCACGCGCACATTGGACGGCAAGGTCGCGGCATCCACCGCAAAGCCGTGGTTCTGGCTGGTGATCATCACGCGCCTGCTCTGCATGTCCTGTACCGGATGGTTTGCACCGCGATGACCGAATTTCATCTTCACGGTTTTGGCGCCAACCGCCAGCCCCATGATCTGGTGGCCCAGGCAGATACCAAACAACGGCACTCCAGCCTCGATGAATTCCTTCGTCGCATTGATCGCGTAATCGCACGGCTCGGGATCGCCGGGGCCGTTGGACAGGAACACGCCATCCGGTTTCATTGCCAGAACTTCGGCGGCTGCTGTCTTCGCGGGAACAACGCTGATGCGACAGCCGCGCTCGGCCAGCATGCGCAGGATGTTTCGCTTCACGCCAAAATCATAGGCCACTACATGAAAGTCCCGAGTAGTGAGTGCTGAGTTCTGAGGAGAAGCCGCCGCACCATTTTCCACTCGGCACTCGGCACTCGGCACTCGCTCCTCATACCCCGCCCCCAGCTTCCACTCACGCTGCGTCCATTCGTAGGGCTTGTCGCAACTCACGACCTGCGCCAGATCCATCCCGGCCAGCCCGGCAAAGCCGCGCGCCGCAGCCAATGCAGCGACCTCGTCCGTGCCAGTGGCGATGCAGCCACTCTGCGCGCCCTGCTCGCGCAGAATGCGCGTCAGTTTGCGCGTATCGATATCGGCAATCGCGACTACGTTATTAGCCTTGAGGTAGTCGGGCAAAGATTGTGTGCTGCGGAAATTGCTCACGGTCAACGACAAATCGCGTATCACCAGTCCGCTGGCAAACACCTGGCGTGATTCCACATCTTCGTTGTTCACGCCGACATTACCGATATGCGGATAAGTCAGCGTAACGATCTGCCTGCAATAGGATGGATCGGTCAGAATTTCCTGATAGCCGGTCATCGAGGTATTGAACACCACTTCGCCGACACTGCTGCCCGACGCGCCAATGGCTACACCCCTAAACACCGTTCCATCGGCTAATACAAGAATGGCGGGGTTCGATTGCGGCACCAGGTACTCTCCAAGGCTGATAAGGTCACGGATGACATAAAGAAGCGGGACGAACTGTTTCGTTCATCCCGCTCTGATTGGTTGCGAATTATACCCGATTGCGATGGGGCTATCAAATGCAAGCCCCCTCCGATGATCCACGAGTCTGTAATGACAGCTGTTCTCACGCCTAACCGCACGCCCCTCCGGGCAGGCTGCAAGAAGTGTTACATCATTCAGGACTAGCGAGACACTGAACTGGTCGCTCTTACCGGCGATGCATAT
>Ga0315268_10001627_pt1 | contig 25902 bp, 17 predicted proteins | sample C1_top_MG_FD_204535 | JGI IMG/M metagenome (GOLD analysis project Ga0315268, IMG submission 204535) | Sediment microbial communities from Yellowstone Lake, YNP, Wyoming, USA - C1_top | ecosystem: Environmental > Aquatic > Freshwater > Lake > Sediment | place: USA: Wyoming | collected 2017-08-01
CTTCGCTCAGGTCCAAAACTTCGGGAAGTTTTTTGTCCAGCCGCGGGGTCTCTATGTTCTCGGTGGGATCTTTTTTTGTTATCCCTTCCGAGGCCAGGAACCGGTGAAAACCGCGCAGGGCGGAGATGTTCCGGGAGAGCGAGACCGGAGAAAGCCCGTAGCCCACCAGCAAGGACAGGAATTCCGAGACCAGCTTCCTCTCCACTGCCTGGAGATCATCAATATTCTTGGTTTTCAGAAAAACCAAGTAGCGCTTGAGATCGCTGGCATAAGAGCCAAGGCTGTTCCCCGACAGCCCCCGCTCCACCGCCAGGTGGGTCAGATATTGCTGCAGCGCTTCGTCCATTTGTTCCTATTAACTGAAGGAAACATCCCCCTTGGGTTTTTCCAAAGGTCTGGGCGGGCTTAACGGCGCGGGCCGGTGGGCCACCGGGGGCACGGGCGGCCTTAAGCCGGTCTGGGGTTTTACCGGCAGGGGCATCCTGCCCAATGGATTCACCGCCACCTTGGGCGCCAAGCCGGGCCGGGCCGGCTGGCTGGAGAACGGGGAAACGGGTTTTAACGGGGCCGGATGTTCTTTTATCGGCAGCACCGCCTGCTGCGGCGGGGACAGGGGCGAGGCCGACTTAAGCAGGGCCGGGGCCGGCTTGGACAAGCCCAGCGGTTTGACCGGTTCGGACGGGCGGGGTGCGAACGGGGACAAAGGTTTGGCGGCCAGGGCCGGGCGCTCCGCCGCCGATGGCTGTTCCGGGATCGGAGCAACCGTGGAGGCCGGGGACATTGGTGATGGCGTCGTCCCGGCGCCAAGCCCCTGGGGCCGGACCTTGGATTTCAGTTTGGTCAAAGCCGACATCTCCTCTTCGCGGCGGCGGGCTTTCTCGGCTTCCAGTTCCTCTTTCTCCCGTTTCAGTGCTTCAATCTCTTCTCGGATGGTTTGGGCCTGGTTGGCGAATCCCTCAAGCTCCTGTTTTTTGGAGTTTATTTCCTGTTCGATGGCCGCGATCTTTTCTGCGGCCTGCTCGGCCTCCTCCAGTCGGTGTTTTACCTTTTCTTCGTCGGCCTTCAGGGTCTCAAGGAGATTGTCCATCTGCTGGGCCTGTTTCTTGTTCTCCTCCAGCCTTAAGCTCCAGCCTTTTTCCTCTTCTTTGAGGACGTCCAGCTGTTCCTGGGAATGAGCCAGCTCGGCCTTTAAGCCGTCTACGCTGGATTTGAGGCCTTTCTGTTCGGCCAGCAGATCCTGTTTCTGGTGCAGATACTTCTCCAGCTCGGCCCGTTCCTTTCCGATGTCGGCAACTTCCTTTTTGGCGGCGGCCAGGCTTTCCTTGAGCTGGGCTTCTTCGGCCCTTGCCTTTTCCAGCCGGGCTTCCGACTTGTCCAGCTTGGCCTGGCTCTCCTCGGCCGACTGGGCGAACTCCTGCTTTTGCTGTTTTATCTTCTTGACCTCGGCCTGCAGGTCCTTGCGCTCGGCCTTCAGCTGGTTGAGCTCCTGGTTGGCCTCTTCCAGCAGCTGGGTCTCGTTCTTAAGCCCTGTGATGCCCTGCTCCAGCTCCTCTTTTTGCCGGGACAAGGCCGAGACTGTTTCTTCCAGCTGCTGCCGTTGGGGTTCCAGTTCCGCTATTCTCTGATCATGTTCGCTATGCCTGGCCTCCCATTCTCCGGCCTGGGATTCCAGCTCATTTTTTCTTGAGATCAATTGCTCTATCTGCTGTTCGGACTGGGACCTCTCCTCTTCCATTTTCTGGAGATGTTGCTTGGATTCGTCTATCTGCCGGCGGATATCGGCCAGATAGGTCTCCAGCTCGCGCACCGCCGCCACCTCATGCTGGCGCTGGGCGATCTCCTTTTCCAGCCCGGCCGCCAGGGCCGAATCGGCCTCCACCTTCTGAGCAAGCTCGGCATTGCGCTGTTCCAGTTCGGCCTGCCTGGTCTCGGCCTCAAAGACCTTGGTCTGGACATCCTCCAGCGAGGCTGAGGCCTCGGTCCTCTCCGCTTCCATCCGTTCCAATTCCCTGGCTAGGTCCTCTGACTGCTGCTGTTTTTCGGTCAGCTCCTTCTCCTTGGATGCCAGCCCGGCCGTCATGCTTTCGATCTGCTGCCTGCGGCTGTGCTGGTCCTGGGCCAGGTTTTGCAGCTTGGTTTCCGATTCGGCCAGAGCCCCGTTCAGGGCGTTCACCTTAGTGGTGACCGAGGACTCCTGGGCCTGCAGTTCTGATATCCGCTGCCGGATGGCATCCTCTTCCTGTTTCAGGGACCGGTGACGTTCCAGCACCTGGGATTCGGAATTCTTGACCTCTTCGATGCCCTTGGCCATCTCCTCCTTCTGCCGGATAAGATCCTGGATCTCCGCCTGCAGCCGCTCCTTTTCCTCCCGGCTTTTTTGGGCCTCGGCCAGCAGATCGTTCTTCTCCTGTTCGGCCGCGGTCAGGTCGGACAGAATGGCAGCCTGCTGGTTGCTGACCTCCTCTATCTTCTGCCGCAGTGTTTCCTCCTCCGCCTTGCTTTTTCCCACTGAGCGCTCGGCCTCGGCCGCCTGATCCTGCCAGGACTTCAGGGTACCGTCCACTTCGGCCAGCCGGCCCTCCTGCTCCTTGAACTTGGCCTCGATCTCCGTCTGTTCGGCCTGGCGGGCCTGGATGGCCTGCTGCAACTTGGACAGCTCGTCCTTCCAGCTGTCGGCCTGGCTCTGCTGTTCGGAATGGGACTGCTCCAACAGCATCAGGTCGGCCTGCAGGCCCTGGCTCTTTTCCTCTATGGCCGCCAGTTTTTTATTGTCCTCTCCCAGCTGCTGGTTGACCTTCAGCAATTCGGCCCGCTTCTCCCAGATCTTAGTAGCCAGGTTGGAATCCTCCTTGGTGCGGTCATCCAGCTTGCGGTTGATGTCGTCCAGCTTGGCCTGGGCCTCTTCCATCCTCTGGGCCATGGACATCTCCTCGCCCAGCGACTCAGCCAGCCTCTGATTGACGTCCTCCAGCATGGCTTTTCGGTCGGCCAAAAGCTGATCCAAGGAGGTATAGCTGCGTCGGCCCTGTTCCACCTGGGTGATCAGGGCTTCCTCCTCTTTTTTAAGGCTGTCCATGGGGCTGAGGGGCGCTTTTTCTTCTTTTTTCTTGGAGAACAACATGGCCAAAAAGCCTCCATTATTTTAAATTGGGAGATTGCCTGCTATAGGGATTTCGGGGCCGTTTGTAATTGCTTCTGAATTTAGCGGGAAGCGAGGGACGCCCGGGACTCCTATACCTGTACCTTCTTCCCCACGAACAGATACCGCTTGATCTTTCTGGTGGTGGTCTTGGGGAACTCCTCCTCCCGCAGGGAGAAATGCTTGACCCGCTTGTAATCGGCCAGGTGGCTGCACTGGTGCCTGACCTCTTCCTTTAACAGCTTTTCTATCTGGGCCGTGTCCAGGGTAAGCTTATGCTTGGCCGCGTATTCGTCAAAAGCCTCGTAGTTGGGATAGATGATGGCGTGAACCTCTTCCCGCTCGGTCTGGGAGTTCTTTTCGCCGATCACCAGGACTTCGGTAATGAACGGGCTGTTCAGCAGCTGGGCCTCCACCTCTTCGGGGTAGATGTTCTTGCCGGCGGCGGAGACGATCAGGTTCTTGGCCCGTCCGGTGATGTATAGACAGCCCCGCTTGTCTATGTAGCCCAGGTCCCCGGTCAGCAGCCATCCGTCCTTAAGCACCGCCTCGGTGACCTTGGGGTTCTTGTAATAGCCCAGCATCACGTTGGGCCCCTTGGCTGCGATCTCCCCTATCCCGTTGCCGTCGGGGTCGACGATCTTCAGTTCCACGCAGGCGATAGGAGCTCCCACCGAGGCATGGTCCGGGTCCTTGACAGTGTTGATGGTCAGCACCGGGGATGACTCGGTCAGGCCGTATCCCTGTACTATCTCGAAGCCCAGGGTCTCAAACCCCTTGCCCACTTCCACGTTCAGGGCCGCCCCGCCCGAAACAAACAGCCGGAGGCTGGACAGCCCGGCCTTTTCCCGCAGGGACTGGAAGACCTTGCCCCCGGCCCTTTTGCCGGTGAGCGATTTGATGGATTTGACGATCCCGTTGGAAGTGGAAAAGGCCATCCTGGTCAGTAAAGGTTTTTCTTTGACCGCCCGGGTGATCCCTTGGTACATCTTCTCGAACAACAGCGGCACGCCGACCATCATGGTGGCCTGGCTGTCCCGGATGTCGTTGATGATATCCCGGGATTTCAGGGATTGGGCGTAGGTGATGGTGGCCCCCACATACAGGGGTACTAACATCCCGGCCGTGGCCTCGAAAGTGTGGTGCAGGGGGAGCACCGAGATGAAATTGTCGTGGTGGTCGTAGTGGAATATCTGGTAGCTGCCGTCCACATCGGACATTATATTCTTGTGGCTGAGCATCACCCCCTTGGACTGCCCGGTGGTGCCGGAGGTGTAGATGATGGCGGCCAGATCTTCCAGCTGGACCTGGCGCTTAAGTCCCTTGGGCTCGGGCGTCTCGTAAAGGGATGGAAGGTTGTTAAGTTGGAATATGTGCTTCAGGCTGCTGAGTTTGTTGGCGGCCTCTTCCACCGGCTCCTTGAAATTGCTGGTGGCGAACAGGGCCACCGCTTCGGAATCGGTCAGGATGTGCCGGATCTCCTGGGCCTTAAGCTGGGTGTCCAGGGGAACAATCACCGCTCCCAGGCTGGCTATGGCCATGTAGCCCTCCACCCATTCCGGGCAGTTCTCGCCGATCAGGGCCACCCGGTCGCCGAATTTTATCCCCTTGCGGGCCAGGCCGGCCGCCAGCTGATCCGCCCGCTCCTTGAGGTCCCGGTAGGTAAGTTTGTAGAACTCGCCTCCCCGCTTGATCTGAAGGGCGGTCTGGTAAGGATACAGGCCGGCCGAACGGGCCAGCATCCCTTTGATGGTGATCAGACCCAGGCCTTCCCTGACCGGGTAATGTTTGTTGCTGAAATTGTGCATATTAACGATGATTTATAGTTTCTGTTTTTCTACCGGGGCATGAACTGAAACAGTTCCACTCCCCCGAAGAACTGCGAGATCAGGACCACCGGCAGGGCCAGCACATAGGAGAGGAAATTGACCTTGGTCAGTTGGATGATGATTATCAGCGCCATGAAGATGAACATCCCGTATTTTTCAAGTTTAAGATATTTGATCGACAACGGCCCGGGCAGCAGTCCGGCCAGGATCTTGGAACCGTCCAAAGGCGGGATGGGGATCAGGTTGAACACGGCCAGGGCGGTGTCTATCAGCACGAAATAGAACAGGATCACCAGCACCGGGTGCAGCATGGTCTCCGGCCCCCCGTAAAAGGGATACAGCAGGCGGAATACCAGCCCGGCCGCCGCGGCCACCAGCAGGTTGCTGCCCGGGCCAGCCGCCGAGACCCAGATCATGTCCCGCTTGGGGTTTTTGAGGGCGAAAAAGTTCACCGGCACCGGCTTGGCCCAGCCGAACACGAACGGGGCCTTGAAGAATATCAGCATGGCCGGGAAGATGAAGCTGCCGAACAGGTCCAGGTGCTTCAGGGGGTTCAGGTTCAACCTGCCCATCAGGAAAGCGGTGGAGTCGCCCCGCTTGTAAGCGATGAACCCGTGGGCCACTTCGTGAATGGTGATGGCGAACAGCACCGGGGGGATTATCAGGATATATTCAAGTATCTTCGATTCCATATCATCCGTTGTTTTTTATAGTTGAACGCCCGAGCTGCCAAACCGCTTGCAGATGCCGGGATAGGTCTTTGCTGACTTTAACATTTAAGAATAACAGACCGGAAGCCTGGTTGTCAATCTTTATTTGCCTGGATATGATTTTAAAAGTTCTTCGGCCAGCCTCCGGGCTGAATGGTCGGCCAAAATTACGTCCGAAACGGACCTGATCCCGGCGGCCTGGTGTCTTTTCATTACTCGGGAGATCAGTTCCGGGATCTGCAGGAAGCTTATCCGCTCTTCCAAAAAGGCCTGTACCGCAATTTCGTTGGCCGCATTCATTACGGCCGGGATGATGCCGCCGCGCTTCAAGGCCAGGTAGGCCAGATCCAGGCATTTGAAGGTCGTCCGGTCCGGTTTATGAAAAGTGAGCTTACCAAGTTCATCCAGCCGGCAGTCCTTTACCAGCGAAGGCAGCCGTTGGGGATAGGTCAGGGCGTATTGGATCGGCAGCCTCATGTCGGGGGTGGAAAGCTGGGCGATGATGGAGCCGTCGTTGAACTCCGCCATGGAATGGATGATGGATTCGGGGTGGACCACTACCTTGATCTTTTCCGGCGGGATCCCGAAAAGGTAGTGGGCCTCCATCATCTCCAGGCCCTTGTTCATCAGGGTGGCCGAGTCTATGGTCACCTTCCGCCCCATGGACCAGGTGGGATGGTTCAGAGCGTGCCTAGCTTTGACCAGTTGGAGTTGTTTGAGGCTGTGATTGCGGAAGGGCCCGCCGGAAGCCGTCAGTATCAAGTTCTTGACCGTCGCCGGATCGCGGCCGTCCAGGCACTGGTGCAGGGCCACGTGCTCGCTGTCGATGGGCAGCAGCCGGACCTGGTGCTTTTTGACCGCCTGCATCACCAATGATCCGCCGGCCACCAGGGTCTCCTTGTTGGCCAGGGCCACGTCATGCCCGGCCTGGATGGCGGCCAGGGTCGGCTCCAGGCCGGCCGAGCCCACCAGGGCGTTGACCACCATGGCCGGCCCTGCCAGGGACGCCAGTTGCTTCAAACCTTCCGGACCGTGCACAATCCGGAATGTTTTTTTAAGGGGGCCAAGTACCCCGGCTCCGGCCGGATCGTCGCCGAGGCAGACCATCCGGGGGCTGAACTCCCTGATCTGCCTGGCCAAAAGATCTAAACGCGAATTGGCCGCCAAACCGATAACTTTGAAAAGCTGCGGATGTTTGGCTATGACCTCGACGGTCTGGGTTCCGATGGAACCGGTGGAACCCAGGATTATGATGTTCTTCTTTGGCATGAATGTTTTAAATACGCTTATAAATCATCATGAAATTATCAAATCCTTTTATGGGCCGGCAATAGACCAGGCAATAACCCGGATAATCCAACACCACCTGGCTTTTAACATAATCCGGACGGTAGGTTCTTATTAATGTTTCAAAATCGTATTTCGGATTGATCAATCCGGCATTGTCCACCATCCTTCTCCGGGAATAATACCCGGCCTGGCCCAGAGAGGAACGGCAGGCCACCACGGCATTTGGGGGCGTATTTTGCGACAGCCAGACCCCGGCTTCGACCTTGGCCTGCTCCTTGCCGCTTAACCAGCGGTGATAACTATAGAGCCCGTACCCGTAGAACATCAGCGCCACAGCGATCAGGGGAACGAGCAGCCAAGCCGTTCTGACTTTCCTGCGGCCCATGGCCTGTACAGTCATTTGCACCCCGTCCAATGAAAACAGCACATATGTCATTTCCAAGGGAAAGACATACCATACCATCCTCTCTGTCAGGTTCATCAGGATGAAGGCCAGGGCATAGAGCACAAACCAGACGGCCAGGTAAAACCTGATTTCATAGCAATCCTGTTTTGCCTTCTTTACCACGGAATAAAAACCCAGGATAAAGAACGGTACCAGGTAAAGGCTCTTATAAACCAAACTCCACAGGATGCCGGGGTTCAGCCCTCCCTGCACCTTGGCATAAAAACTCATCGGCAGGATGCCGCCGAAATATCTCCAGCTGAACACCAGCCACGGAACGGCTACGATAGAAAAACCCAGCAGCAGCAGTGAAAAGGGTTTCCATGTTACCTGTTTCCCATCGGCCCAAAAAGAAGCGGACAAGAGCGCGGCCATTACCAATATTCCATCAGGCCTTATCAGCAGGGTCAGCCCGCCGGCCAGGCCGGCCCAAAAGCAATGTTTGCCCTGCCAGAGAATGATGGTGATCAGGATGGCCGAAAAATACAGCCCGCACTCCATGCCGCAGGTGGCACCTATCATTATCTGGGCATTAAGCAGAAAAAATATGAAGTACTGCCGGGGAAGTTTGCTTTTCCGGTACAACAAAAATACCGCGGCCGCCAGGGACAATAAAGAGATCGACGCCGATAAAAAATGAACCCTAATTCCCAGCTTTATTCCCAGCGCCAGTAACAAGGTGAAAAGCGGCGTGGTGGTCCCCAGCACCCGTTCTCCCAGGTTATAGACGAAACCGTGGCCGGAAGCGATGTTCTCGGCATAGCGGTAGGTTATGGCGGCATCATCATAATCGGGTAGATTCCACCCGTTATAGATAAAAAAGCTGACCGTAATTAAGACCAGCAGCCAAATTGGGTTTTTAAGTATTTTAGTCAACCGTCTATAAACCTGTTAATGACATCACAGTTTTCGGTAGACCGGAATATCCTTGCCCTGCTCCTGATACAGACGGAACAGCATCTCGGCCAAAAGCCCGGTGAAGACGAACTGGACCCCGATGATGATCATCACCAGACCCAGGAGCAGCAGGGCCTGATGACCTATCCTCCCGTTGATCAGTCCGACCACGGTCAGGACCAGATCTATCATGAATCCCAGTCCGCCGCAGACCAGGCCGGCCAGCCCGAAGAAATGCAGGGGCCGTTTGATGTACTGGGTCAGAAAGGTCACCGTCATCAGGTCAAAAAAACCCCGCAAAGCCCGGGACGCCCCGTATTTGGTGACCCCGTGGATGCGGGGGTAATTCTCCACTTTGATCTCGGCCACCCGGTACCCTTTCCAGTAAGCCATGGCCGGTATGAAGCGGTAGAGGTCCCCATAGACTTTCAGGTTTTTAACCACTTCGTTGCTGTAGGCTTTGAAAGGGCAGTTGGAATCGTGGACTGAGAACTTGGTCAGCTTGCGGGCCACCCAGTTGAACAGTTTTGAGGAAAGCGATCTTTTGCCCTTGCCGGTGTACTTCCAACCGGTCACCAGGTCGTAGCCTTCGCCTATCTTTTTCAGGAAATTGGGGATCTCCTCCGGAGCGTCCTGCAGGTCGCCGTCCATTGTAATGACTATGTCCCCCTTGGCTTCGGTGAAGCCGGCGGTGTAGGCCTGGGCCTTGCCGGAGTTCTTGGCCAAGCTGAGGCAGTAGATGTTCTCATCGCCTTGCTTGGATTTTTGCACCGCTTTTACAGTGCCGTCGCTGCTGCCGTCGTCCACGAAAAGAAGTTCATAGCTGAGTTTCAGTTCCCGGCAAACCTTGCTTAACCGGGCCGAAAGTTCGGCGATGTTCTCCTCTTCGTTGTAGACCGGGATCACCACCGAAAGGTTGATCTTATCTGGCATTGGAATAGTCCTTTATTTTAAAACTACAAATTTACCTGTACTCACAAGCTTGCCGGCCGATAACCGGTAAAAATATATTCCTGAAGATAATGCCCGTAAATTATTTTTTCTATTTCCCAGCTTAAAAACATATGACCCCGATGTTTTCAAGTCAGCGCTGATTTCGTCAATTTTTTGGCCGCAGATGTTGTATATCTTAAAATTGACCGGCACTTGGCCGGAAATGCCTTGCAGACTGTAACTGAAGGTAATTTGTGCCCGTGAAGGATTGGGATAAGCGTTGGCAGATAACGAAAGCCTTGCCGGTTTATTTAGATTATCAGGGGAACCTGCAACCCCCAATTCCTGATAACTGGTTTTCCGGGCGTATATATCCCAGCTCGAGGCAGTGTCGCGCAGGTCCATCCAAACGGCGTATATATCCTCCCCCGCAGAAGCCAGCGCCAGGCTCTGCCGGTATCTTTCCCCGGTGGCCGTAGAACTACTTAACTTGACATTATTGCCCTCCGGCTGATTGCAGTCATAATAGCGCTGGCAATAACTGTCCACCCAATCCCTTTCATCGGTCCAGCCAATCACAAAGCGGTTGCCGGCAGCCGGAACCGCAGTTGGATGTCCGCCCCAGATCAGCGTGTCTGCATTTACTACGATATTATTGCCCATTGATGCGCCGGATGAATCGCAGAACTGAGCCATAACCGCTGCCCCGCTGCTGGTTGCCCTGGCCCAGACTATGCAGTAACTTTCCGAATCGTTCACCGCGATGACAGGCTGGGCATAGGCCAGGCCTACATTCCTGACATTAAGCCGCAAAGAGGGGCTGGTGGGATTGCCGGAAGAATCAAACCTGCGCCATAAAATATTGTCAGTTTCAGCCTGCCAGATTATGGCAAAATTGCCGTCGGGCTTCATGCATATTTTAGGATCGCTCCCCGCCGAATCGCCCAGTATTATGTTGCCGCCTACCGGGCTGCCCGAAGCAGAATATCTTTGCCCGTATATTTTCCATTGATTGCGGGAATCCATCCAAACCACCGTAAAATTCCCCTGGCTGTCTGCGGCTATATCCGGGCAATATCTTTCGGATATACTGTCGTCGTTGACTTTGAAGGCCGGGGCCATGGAATCCCCGCTAACATCGAAAAGCTGGCCGTATACATCCCAGCCGTTGGAAGAATCGCCTATTTCCATCCAAACTGCGGCGTACCCCGAATTTGCTATTGCGCAGATTGCCGGAAGCAACCGGTAGGTTTTGGAATCCAGTTTTAAATTGCTGCATATCGGTACACCGTCGGTATCCAAACATTGCAGGTACAAAAAAGAACTGTCGGAGATGTCTTCCTGCCAGATCAAAGCCGTTCCTTGTGAGCCAGTAGCTATAGCCGGCCAGCCCTGCCAGGTTTTGCTGGTATCATCATTGACCCTAATGTCGGCGCAAGCTATGGAAACAGCCAGGACCAGAAAGATGAATACGGCGCTATTTTTTCTCATGGCCGACCTCCTTCCCTCCGCTGGTCAATACTAACGTTAGTGGCCGGTATGCTCCCATGGCAGTTATTTTATAACTAACCGCATAATTCCCTTCGCCTGCGGGATTGCCGGATATATCCAAGCCTAAGTAATAAACACAACCGGCAGGTTTGCGAGCAATACCGTTTTTTATAGCATCATAAAAGCTGTTAACCGGATTTACAAAATCTGCTGGAATCAAGGCTTCCGCTGGGAATGGCGGTTTGGTAGCGCCAGCCATCACACTGTGGTTGGAAGAAGAGGCAGGACATACTTGGGCAACCTCAGTATTAATGCCTCCCGGATAAACCCCTTCGGCCTGAGTGGAAAAATCTTCGGCGCATAACTGCACCGCGTGCATATTCCCTTTAATCGCCGCTTGTTTGGCGTTCTCGGCGGAGGTAACATACTGGGAATAGCCGATGGTCGCCAATGTAAAAACCAGGACCACCGATATCAGGAATTCCGGGAACGAGAAACCATTTTGGTTTTTCATGGTAATTCCTTTCGCGGGTTTACTTATTTTACAACCTGCAGCACATAGGTAGGCGGTTCGCCCTGGGCGTAAATGATCTTATATTTCTTGTCCAGCAACGGCTGGACCACCGGGATCAAAAATCTCTGCCCGGTCCCGCTGACCGGCTCCACCATCACGTAATCGGCCTTGGCCAGGGACTTCAGCATTGAGTCCCGGTCGGCGGTAAAGGGATAGCAGAAGGACTTTCTCCCCGCTCCAAGATAGAACAGGGTCGGCTTGCGGGAGACCACTATGCTGTTTCCCGGAGAGTTATTTTTAACCCACTCCGCCGCGGTGAAAAAACTGCGCCAGGCAGGGTCGTAGCCGGAGTACTTATCCTGAAGGTAATATTTATTGGCCTCCAGGCTGCTGGATATCCTGTTCCAGCCGGATGAGACATTGGCCGAGATAGCAAACAGGATCAATATCGCCGCCGGCCATAATGCTTTTCCCTTGAATACACTGGTAAGAAAATAGTGATAAGCTTTGACCATATAGAACAACAGGAACGGCAGCAACGGCAGCAGAAAGCGCACATCGGACCAGGCCTCGGGCCACAGCATTGACATCCCTATGTACACCAGGACGAACCAGTCATAGCCCTTGGGATCCTTGACGATCCTGCCGATCAGGGCAATGACGGACGGGATCACGGCCAGCAGCATTATCAGCATCAGGCCTCCGGAACCGCTCCATCCCCCGGCCGCTGGGAACAGCATCCGGGGCAGGACATCGGCAAAATATATCTTAAGGTTGGCAAAGAACCTCTGGGCCAGGCCGCCCGACCCCAAAAAACCCAGTTCCGGCTGATAGGGATCGCGCATCAAAAACTGGTCCAGATATCCGCCGGAGGTACCGTAATGGCTGTTGCGCAGGGACCAGGGCAGGGTCAGAATGATGCATCCGGCTATGAATATTCCGGCCTCTTTGAATTTCCCCTTAAATAACAGGTATAGGAATATCCCCAGATATAACGCGATGCCGGCGCTGCGGATATAATTCGCAAATACGGCGGAAATGATTACGGCCGCCAGCCAAAAATATCCGCCCTTGTTTTCCCATCGCTGCAACCACAAGAAACTGAGTAAAATGAAGAAGGTAAAGGGCAGCTCGGAAAGCACCCAATGGGCGTATTCCAAAAAATAGGGATTGAGGGCCAGCAGCAAGACCGGCAGCAGATAAAAGGTCTTGCTTTTCTCTTTGACCAGCAGTCCGAAAGCCAGCAATGACAAGAGACCGGACAGCCAGGGTATCAGCTTGTACCAGACATAGGGAAGCTTCAGCAATGAGACCGGGGCCAGCAGCAGCGGAAAACCGAACGGGTACTGTGTATGGGGTTTCCCTTCCGGGGTCCAGATCTCGCTCAGGCCTTTCCCCTGGACCAGCGACCGGGAAAGCGAAACATAGGCCGCATTGTCCCCGCCCACGAACGGCTTGGGGTCGAACATCAGCAGGGAAAGGACCACGAATGCTGCCATTATTGAGACCAGCAGCCACCGTGAATGACTTTCCGCCCAACCCGTCAGATCAAAATCCCGGCCGACGGCCGTCCCGATGGGTGGTTGTATCTTCTTCTTTTTGCCCATTAGTTGATGAACCGGTATTTGATCAGCGTCCAGATGGCCGGCAGGGCATCGTACCATTGGATCTTCTTTCCCTCGCCGTAATCCCTTCCGTCATAAGTGATGGGGGTCTCATAGACCCTAAGTTTCCGGTTCTTGAATATCTTGGCTGTGATCTCCGGCTCGATGTCGAAACGGTTGGATTTCAGGTCCAGGTTCTTGATCACTTCCGACCTGAATACCTTGTAGCAGGTTTCCATGTCAGTCAGCATGGTGTTGAATAGGACATTGGTAAGGGCAGTCAGGAATTTGTTCCCCAGGTAGTGCCAGACCATGAATACCCGGTGGGTGCCGTAGAACCTGGAGCCGTAGACCACGTCGGCCGCTCCCCGCACGATGGGCTCGATCAGCTTGGGGTATTCCTCCGGGGAATACTCCAGATCGGCATCCTGGATGATCACTATGTCCCCGGTGCATTCCCGGATCCCGGTGCGGATGCCGGCCCCCTTGCCCAGGTTGTGGGGATGATAGGATATCTTGATGCCCGGTTTTCCCTCGTAGGTTTTCAGAATGCCCCTGGTGCCGTCGGTGGAATAATCGTCCACGATCACCAGTTCCTTTTCCACCGGCACGGCCAGCACCCTGGCAATGATCTTTTCGATGGTGTTCTTTTCGTTGTAAACCGGCATGATGACCGAGAGTTTCATTTAAAAGGACCTTTCGTAAACGGTTATAGTGGGATAAAAATAATTCCAATCGGCCAGCGGGTAACCCTCAAAACTAAGTCCGCAGCAGCGGGGCACCCTTTTGAAGGTTCTTTTAACGCGATAGATGTCTTTGAGCAGTCTGAAAAAACCACTCCTTACCGCGGGGGTTACCTGACAAAAGGCATACTGCTGCGATTCATATTCACTCATAATCAACAGCGGTGGGTGGAAGTATTCCAGTTTGTCCGGCTGGTACTCCAGACGGATCAGGTTGTATACGCCCTCGTCCAGCGGCGGGGTGTAGAACCATGACCTACCGGCCAAACCGACATCCGAACCGGGCGGGGCCGACTGTCTGACGTAGTCCGCCGCTTCCTCCCGGGTGTCCTGGCCGGACATGATCTTCAGCCAAGCCAGACTGTTGGCCAAAGCGTATCCGGAAGCCAGAATGAGCATGACGGCAACCATGGCCTTCAAACTGCGCCGGCCGATGGAACGGAGGGCTTTTTCTGCGGCGTAAACCACCAACAGGAGCATCAGAGGTACCACCAGCACCAGGTGCCGCATATAAGGCGAGGCCTTGTAGCCGTAGATCAGAAAATACGGAAAGATCGCCGCCGCCAGGATCATTCCCCGCCGGTCAGGTTTTATGAAGATCGCCAGCAGGGACACCAGGAACAATATCCAGCCCGGCCAGCCCAGTGAAAAACGGCTGGTGTGCAGCCAGGGATAAAGCCAGTCGGTCGCAAAATCATTGTAATATATCAATCCTCTGAGACCTTCCTTCCACTCGCTGAAGGAAAGCACCGCATGCGGGCATCCGATCAAGAAACCTGCCAACAGGCCGCCTGCAAATACCGGGGCGTTGATGGGCAAACTCCCGAAGCGCTCATCGGAACCCTTGATTTGGCGGAAACAGAGCACTATGAATACCGAGATTATCCCTACTATGGCGTTGTATTTGGTGGCTGTCGAAATTCCCGCGGCCAGACCGGCGGCGGCCCAAAGCCAAAGACGGTCACCCCTAAAGGCCCTGAGCAGCAACAGCAGCGCCGCCAGGAACCAGAAGCCTACCGGACCGTCCACCGCCATGTAATGCGATTGCACCACCAAGGTCGGCATCACCGCGGCCAGCCAGGCGGCGGTCAGGGCAGCAACGCCGTTTTTAAAGAATTCCCGCCCCGCCAGGTAGGTCAGCCAGATCGTCAGCACTCCCAGCGCCACGCTGATGGAACGGGCCAGCAGCCAGATCCTAGTTACCGCATCAAGGGTCACCGTCGGTGAATCAGCGACAATTTCCTGAAGCGAGGGCACAAGTCTTAACGAACCAGCCAGCCACCAGACCGAACCTATCAGATAATAATGAAAGGTGGGATTGATGAAATAATGGGGGTTGAGCTTTTGCCCCGGCGCGCCCATGTTCAATATATTGGCGAAAGCCACCGTTTCATCGGGATGATAGGATCTCCCGTAGGGAGCCTTGGGTATGCCCCATTTCAGCCCGTCGGTCCGCAACCACAGCCCGGTCAGCAGTATGATCCCCAGTACCAGATACCGGGGAGCTTTATTGCATAGCCGCATTTTTGTCCTAAGCCAGGTTGTGGCCGGCAAACCAATCAATGGTCTTCTTGATCCCTTCCTCAAAGCTGATCCTGGGCTCCCATGACAGGACCTTCCTGGCCCGGCTGATGTCCGGCCGCCGCACCTTGGGATCATCGGCCGGCAGGGGTTTGTGCTCGATGGCTGATTTGGTGCCGGTATGCTTTTTAATGGCCCGGGCGAAATCCAGGATGGTCATCTCATGGGGGTTGCCCAGATTGATGGGCTGGTGCTCCGCCGACTTCATCGTCAAATAAATGCCCTCGATCAGATCCGAGGCGTAGCAAAAACTGCGGGTCTGGCTGCCGTCCCCGAAAACAGAGAGGGGGCGGCCTTGCAGGGCCTGGTCTATCAAAGTGGGAACCACCCGGCCGTCGTCCAGCCGCATCCGGGGGCCGTAGGTGTTGAATATCCTGACGATCCTAGTGTCGACGCTGCGGAACCGGTGGTAGGCCATGGTCAGGGCCTCGGCGTAGCGCTTGGACTCGTCGTAGACGCTGCGGGGCCCGATGGGATTGACGTTACCCCAGTACTCCTCGGGCTGGGGATGAACCAACGGGTCGCCGTAGACCTCGGAAGTGGAAGTTAACAAGAACCCGGCCTGCTTTTCCCTGGCCAGTTCCAAAAGATTGTGCACGCCGTACGATCCCACCAGCAGTATCTCGATCGGGATCTTCACAAAATCAATGGGGCTGGCCGGCGAGGCCAGGTCGAAGATGAAGTCCACCGGCCCTTCTATCCGAAACGGCTTGGTCACATCCTGCTTGATGAAACTAAAGTCTTTCCTGCCCTGCAGGTGGCTGATGTTATCCAGGCTCCCGGTGGCCAGATTGTCCAGGGCTATCACCTGGTGCCCCTCTGCCAGCAGCCGGTCGCACAGATGGGAGCCTAAAAAGCCCGCCCCTCCGGCTACCAGCATTCTCATCGGCCGATCCCTTTGTAGGTGAAGCCCAGTTCCTTTATTTTTTGCGGATCAAAGATATTGCGCCCGTCCACTATGGCCGGAACTTTAAGCAGGGATTTGATCTTGGCCATATCCAGTTTTTTGAACTCATCCCATTCGGTGACTATGGCCAGACAGTCGGCATCCTTGGCCACGTCATAGGGATTTTCGCAGTACTGCACATTCTTCAGCAGCTGTTTGGCCCGGTCCATGGACACCGGATCGTAGACCTTGACCTTTGCTCCATCCCGCTGCAGGGCCTCGATGATGTCAACGGACGGGGCGAACCTCATGTCGTCGGTATTGGGCTTGAAGGCCAGCCCCAGGACTCCGATGGTCTTGCCGGAGATGTTCCACACCGATTCTTCGATCTTCTTAACGAAATTCATCTTCTGCTGGTCGTTGATCGCTTCGACCTCCTTAAGCAGTTTGAAATCATAGCCCAGCTTTTCCGAGATCCGGATGAAGGCCTGGAGGTCCTTGGGAAAGCAGAAACCGCCGAAGCCGATCCCGGCGTTCAGAAAGCTTCTCCCGATCCGCTTATCCAATCCCATGCCGTAGGCCACCTGTTCCACGTTGGCCCCGGATCTTTCGCAGACCGCCGAGACTGCATTGATGAAGGATATCTTCATGGCCAGGAATGAATTGGAGGCGTGCTTGATCAGCTCCGAACTTTGGATGTCGGTGGCCACGATGGGGCAGCCCAGCGGCGAATAGAGCTCCATCAGCATTTTTTGGGCCCTTTCGGAATCGGTGCCGAACACCACCCGGTCAGGCTTTAGGGAATCTTCTATGGCCGTGCCCTCCCGCAAGAATTCCGGATTGGAGGCCACGTCAAATTCCACTTTGTTGACGTTGTTCTGGGCCATGGTCCGCTTGACCTGGTCGCCGGTCTGGACGGGAACGGTGGACTTCTCCACCACCAGTTTGTAGCTCTTCATGCGGCGGGCCACCGTGGCGGCCACCGTCTCCACTGCGGAAAGATCGGCCTCCCCGTTGGGCCGGGGCGGGGTGCCCACGGCGATGAATATGATGTCCGACTTGTCGGTGGCTTCTTCAATGGAGGTGGTGAAAGAAAGTCGGATAATGTTCTTGTCCATCAGTTCCTTCAGTCCTGGCTCGTATATCGGGATCTGTCCTTTCTTCAGCATATCTATCTTGGCGGCGTCATTGTCGACGCATATCACCTGATGCCCCCACTCGGCAAAGCAAACCCCGGAGACCAAGCCCACATAACCGGTCCCCACCACTGCTAACTTCATGATCTTCTCCTGGTCATTTATATTGATTGTTTTGTTTACTTTCAATGGCGGCGCCTGGATCAAGGGCAATTTCCCCGTTCTCCCAGAAGGCCACCCGGTTCTTGCCGTGTTCCTTAGCATAATACATGGCCTGATCGGCCTTTTCTATCAGCTCCCGACCGTCCCCGGCGTCGTCCGGAAACCCGGCCACCCCCAGGCTGGCCGAAAGTTTTTTCCCGTCAGGCCGGGTCTGGGCAAACTCGGTCCGGTAGACGGCCAGCCTGATGGCTTCGGCCGCCCGGCAGGCCCGGCTGGTTTTAGAGCCCTTGAGTATCACCGCAAACTCGTCGCCGCCGTACCGGCAGACCACCGGGGATTGCCCGGCCAGGGCCGACCCGATGATGTCCCCCATCCTCTTCAGTATCTCGCTTCCCTTGAGGTGGCCGAAGACGTCATTGTATTCCTTAAAATGGTCAAGATCCATCCAGATCAGGGACACTGGCTGCTGCCTCCCGTCCTTCAGCAGCTTCAGCAGCACATCCCAGAAATAGCGGTAGTTATAAAGACCGGTCAGTCCGTCGGTGATGGCCTCCCGCTCCTTCTCTTCCATGATGCCGGCGTTCTCCAGGGCCAGGGCCGCATAATCGGCGATCAGTTTTATGGCTTCCAGCTCGCCGGGTGTGAACTCCCTCTTGCCCTTGATCTCGGAGATGTTGACCACTCCGATCCTCTTTTCCCCGACCATCAGGGGCGCCACCAGCAGGGAATGGACCTTGTCGTATCCCTTGGGGGCCGGTACGAACATGGGCTCCAGGTCCGTGTCAGGAACGTTCTTGGGCATCCCCGTCCTGAGCACTTCCCCGGCGATGCCCTGGTCGGCCTTCAGCCTCAGCTTGCCCACCATCCCGGCCCTCATCCCCCGGGCGGCCCTCAGCACCAATTCTCCGGTATCCGGATCCATCAACAGGATGGAACAGCGGTCCGATTTCACTATGTCCTCGATGGCGTCCAGCGTCAGCCCCAGCGTCTCGTCTATGTTCTTGGAGGAGGAGATCAGGGCGCCTATCCCGAACATGGCCACCGATTGAATGGTGGAAGCGGTGCGGTTCCATTGTTCCGCCTCCCGGCTCAGCTCCTGGTGGCGGCGGCGCCAGAGCTTCTGCTGGTCGGAGATGAAGCCGGCCCAAAAGGCCGTCAGGGACAGCAGCCCCGCCTTAAAGAGCAGGTCGTACAAGAACAGTTTTTCCGCGACCAACTCCCCGCGCCAGGCCAGCACCGCCAGATAAAGCAGGATCGATGCGCCCGCCGTTTTCAGCGCCCCCTGCCGGCTTCCCAGCAGGGCCGCCCAGATCACCGCCAGGTAATAGAGATAGAAGAACTGGCTGTGGCTCCCGCCGGTAAAGGCGATCAGCAGAGTGGCAAAGGCCAGGTCGAAACCCAGGGTGATCGGCCGGCGCCTCAGGAAATAAAAGAAACCGGAACCAGCCAGTATTATCAGGACATTGTAGACCGCAGCCCCGGCCAGCACCAGGATCAGTCCCAGCCCGCCGTAACCCAGCTGCTCGGGGTGCACCGCCGTCAGCAGCGCGGCCAGGAAAAGAACCGCCCAGCGCACCCACGATGACGTCACTTCCAGATGGCGCTGGTCTTGATTCATGTCATGATGTTTTTTAGTCATCGGAATGTTTCATTACTGAAGCGCTGCTCCCGGCCGCAAACCCGGTGGACCAGGCGATCTGCAGGTTATAACCGCCGCAGGGGCCGTCCAGGTCCAGCACCTCCCCGCAGAAATAAAGGCCGGGTATTTTCTTTGATCCCATGGTCCTGGGGTTGACCTCCGCAAGGTCCACCCCGCCGGCAGTGACCACCGCTTCGTTGAAGCTTCGGAGACCGGTCACGGTGAAAATGATCCCCTTCAGCAGCCTTCTGACCTCTCCCCGCTGCCCCTTGTTCATCTGGTTGACCAGCGTTTCCGGGCTTATCCCTGACAACCGGCAGAATACCGGGATCAGGCTGGAGGGCAGCAGCCCTTTCAAAAGATTTTTGTAAGTCTTCCTGCCCTGGGCATCCATGTCGCGCAACAGCCTCTGATCCAGGGTTTCATTCGAAAGGGCCGGCTTCAGGTCCAGCGAACATTGCACCGGGCCGTCCTCCAGCCACTTGCCGGCCTGCCGGCTGGCGTCGAGCACTATCGGGCCGGAGATCCCGTAATGGGTGAAAAGCATCTCCCCGAAAAAGGTGGCCCGGTTGCGTCCCGAGGATAATGTCAGTTCTACATTCTTCAGGCTTAATCCCTGAAGCTGTTTGACAAAATCCTCCCTGACGACCAGAGGCACGTCGCTGGGCCGGGCGGGGACTACCGTATGCCCGAACGCTTCAGCAAAGGCATAGCCGTCGCCGGTGGAGCCGGTGGCCGGGTATGATCTCCCTCCGGTGGCGATTATCAGTAAAAGTGCATTATGCACCGCACCGGGCGTTGATACCTGGAATCCGTCAGGATGTTTTGATATGTTCAGGACCCTGGCGCCGGTCATAACCTCCACCCCGGACTGCTTCAACGCTTTCTGCAGGGCCAGCAGTATGTCCGTTGATCTTTGGGATTCGGGGAAATATCTTCCGCCCCGCTCCAGCACCATCGGCACTCCCAGCTTTTCAAAGAAACCCACGGCGTCCCGGCTGGAAAAACGGGTCAAGGCGCCGTGCAGGAATTTGGCGCCGGGACCGCAGTCGGCAATGAATTGCCTTGGCTCAAGGTCATTGGTGACGTTGCACCTCCCCTGTCCGGTAAGCAACAGCTTGCGGCCCAAGGCCGGCATTTTTTCCAATAGCACTACTTTTAAGCCTGCCTTGGCCGCTGTGGTCGCAGCCATCATGCCGGCCGGCCCCCCGCCGATCACAACGATATTTTTTACCGAAGGTTTGGAGATTATAGTTTACCTAACTGCAATTACGGCAAATAGTTTTAAACATTATATGATACCAAATTTAACCTGTTCTTGCAATATATTTATCAAAAAAAATAGCCCGGGCCAGACCATTGACCCGGGCTAAAGTTTTTATGTGCTTTTCATTTTAAAATTATCATTTTTCTAGTTTGACTCATACCCCCCGCCTGAATCCGGTAAAAGTATACCCCGTTGGATACGTTCATACCGTCATCATCACTGCCGTTCCAGGGCACAGAATACAGACCTTGGGTTTGTACAGTATTGACCAGCGTTTTCACGGTTTGTCCGGCTATGTTGTATATTTTCAGGCTGACCAGTCCCGGTTTTGTCAATTGATAATTGATGGTCGTTGACTGTTTGAACGGGTTAGGCACGTTCTGGAGCAATCTAACCTCAGTTATCCGTTCCTTGTTTTCCGGCTTGCCGGCTATACCCAGAGGCTCCTCCCCGAACTCCGCCATCACCTGCTGGACCGCCTGTTTCACCTGCTCCTTATCCATAAAGTACAAGGGGAACCCGAAGAACACCGTCTTTCCCGAATCCCGCACCGCGCAGGCCCGGCCTTCAAAAGCGCTGCCGTCATTCTTCATGTCCATCACGTAGATGGTATCCCCGGTGCCGGTTGGCGTCAAAGCCTCGATGTACCGCATGGTCTTGCCCCACGCGGCCAGCGTCAGCGGGTACTTCAAAGTATCCACCATGATATCAGGGTAGCCTTTCAATCCTAAGGCCATTTTAAACGAATCCGTGACCCCGGACAGCTCCGAACGGCTCAGTTTAAACTGGTCGTATAACATGTTACCGGCAAAGAAGTCTGCCGGATAGGTGGCGTTATTCCGGATGTTCGCCGTGGGTTTCCAACCCGCAAACCACATATTGCCACCGGCCTCCAGGTAACCCCTCATATCGCCTGCCGCAAATGAGGCCCACAGGCTGTTGTTGTCATCCCCGTGCCACATCACCGTTGAATACGGGCCAAAGTCTGCCAAAAGCGGTTTTTTCAGGGTGGTTCCGTAATCGTATTGGGTAGTTTTATAATCCGATAGGACATAGCTGTAAAAGCTGTCCTGTTTGGCGTCGCTGGGATACGAGGTGCTGCTCCAGTATGACTCGTCCACTATCAGTATTCCCTGATCCAGGGTGATGGGACGACCGTAGGCCGAGTCGGAAAAAGCGCTGTAATTCCCGGTGGCGTCAAAGGCTCTTGCTTTATAATAATATTTTGACGAGCCAACCAGCGGGGTATCCGTATAATTAGTGTCTGGGCCGGAATACAGGCTGTCGTAAGCGCCTTCATCTATTTTACGGTATAGGACGTATCCGCTCAGGTCGAGTTCGGTATTCATTAGCCAGGATACGGCCAGCCCCGAAGCAACTGGCAAAACTGTGATCCCGGAAGGCGCCAGCGGCGCGGCTTTGGGGATCCCGCTGACCTCAATGGCAGAATAGCTTTCACGGTCATTATCGTCTATGGCTGTGATTGCAAAATAGTAAATCGAGTCGGACCATAGCCCGTCCACTGTTTCGGCAGAAGCGCTTCGTCCTGCTATCCAGATGGTATCGGAATAATTCCCGCTGGCCGTACCCAAATACATTTGATAGCCCGCAACGTTCGTTTCGGGGCTGGGTTGCCAGTTCAACAGCAGCCTGCTCCCGTCGCCAATGTCCAGGCATCGCACTGAATCAACCGGCCCGGGATAAAGGCCCAGAATGGCCGTGACCGCCAGCGAAGCCTTGGTTATTGCCGTATACAATAGCGGATTTATTTTGTCAATGGTCTCATCGGTGGTGTGATAGTAGGGGTTGAAGCCGGCATAAGCGTCGGCAATGATCATGAGCGCCGGATACCCCCGGTCGGCAAAGGACATGTCGTCTGAGCCGTTGCCCATTCCCTGATAGACCGTCAGCTCTGGCGCATAAAGCAACGCCGCTTCTTTATACAGGTCGTTGAGCCATTGGGAGAAAGGATCGCTGCTGCCGATGTCAATGTCTATCGCGTCATCATTCATCCACCCTACCATGTCCATATTGACCACCCCGCCGATATCTGAACTTAAGCTCTGGGAACTGGCGGCATAATGGTCGCTACCCAGCAGGTAGCTCTCCTCCGCCGCCCACAGGGCGTAGGTGATGGAGGGGCTGAAGGCCGTCCCCTGGCAGATCCGGGCGATCTCCAGCGTGGCGGCGCTGCCCGAGGCATTGTCATCGGCGCCGGGAGCGCTGGTGCGGCAAAGGCTGGTATCGGTGGGATGGGCATAGCCGCCCAGGGTGGTTGCGTCCAGGTGCCCGCAAACAATATACTCCCGGCCCGGCCGGTATGCCCCGGTGGCCCTGGCCAGCACGTTGCGCTCATACCCGGCGCCGGGCCAGGGTTCGGCAAAATAAAGGCTGCGGGCATGGTAAAAGCTGTCGTATTGGGCGCTGTATCCGTAGGAATTGAATTTCTGAAGAAGCCATTCCTCCGCGGCATAACCGCTGTCTGACAGGGCCAGCCTGGTTCTGAAATCCTGCAGCCTTTGAATGGTGGCGGTCAGTGTATCGGAGCTGACCTGGTCCACCAGGGCCTGGATCACCGGGTCGGGCGTCAGCTTGGCCGGCGCTGCCCGGACCGACAGCACCTGGTCCCAGTATCTGTCCGGCAAATCGCTGCCGGGAAAAGGCTGGTAACGGTGGGGATCGGGCAGACCCTGGTATTTATCAGAGCTGTTATATACGATCGCCGTTTTCCCCTTATGCCAGACCACCTGTCCCGGGATATCCTTGCCCGGGGGAAAGCCGTTCCTGGCAACCCAGAATGCACCCTGGTCATCCCAGGGACATAAAACATCTACTTCATAGCCCAGAGCTTTGAGATAGCCGGTAGCTTTGGCGCCGGCCACCACCAGGGCCTGCCCTTCAAGAAACAACCTGGCCGGGATTTTCTCGCTTCTCCAGCGGATTATCTCCTGCCGGCTGCCAAGCCCAACCGATATCAATTGGTCGCCGGCGGCCCAGGCCGACAAAGCCATGACCGGCAGCAGCAGCAAAGACAATATCCTTGCTTTCATACTCACCTTGATATTAGCTTTTGAATTTTAAACGCCGCCTTTAGTCAGGCGGCGTTGTTGGTCAATCGATCTTTACCAATTTCCCCATTACCCTCTGCCCTCCGGCGGATAAGGAGAAATAATACACACCTTCTGCAGTTTTCCGGCCGGAATTGTCGGCCCCGTCCCAAAGGATGTCATAGGTACCAGGGTCCTTTGGGCCGTCAAATAATGTTTTGACCAGTTGCCCGGCGGCGTTGTATATCTTAAGTTTACAGCCGGATGGCTCTGATAATTGGAAGGAAATGGTGACCAAACCTTGCAGGGGATTGGGAAATGTCTTCAGCAGTTTCAAGCGCTGGCATACAATTTCGCAGGGATTGCCGGCCACGCCCGCCGGATCCTTGGCCAGGGCCGCGTCCAGGCTGGTCAGGCTGTCATAATTCACCCTGATGCCGGTTATTGTCTTGGAGACATACCCTGTTTTGGAGAAAGTAATATCATAAGACCCCGACAGCAGCATCCGGTGGTAATCACCGATGGAATCGGTGTAGACCGGTTTGTCTATACCGGCCACCTCAACCTGGGCAAAGTCCAGGGGCAGGCCGGTGGCCGAATCGGTGACCAGGCCCTGGATGCCCAGCCCGGCTTGGCGGATGAAGTACAGAATGGACTGGCGGTTGTCGGACCATAAGCCCGGCAGTTGGCTGGCCGCGGGTTTCTTGTTATCGTTCAACTCTATGGTGATATCAATAAAGGCGTTTGTATAGTATGACCAATCCTGCAGGGAACCGAACACGGGATACCAGTAGTAACCAAAAACAACTCCGCTGTCATTGACCGTGGAGGGATCGGGATAGTTAGGCCATAATGTGTTGTACAGCGGATTATTGAGCCTGGCATACCCCAGTGACAGCTCCCTGAGCATGTCGTTATCGGGAGCCGGCACTCCGGAATAATCCCAATGGTAGTTCACCACCGTAGCGCCGCCATGGTACATGCATCCCAGCACAAAATGCCTGGTATTGACCCAGTTCATCATGCTCTGGTTCTCCACTTCCACAGCATAAGTCCCGTCATCGCCGATCGATCCGTCGGGCACCGGGTAATTCCTGTTCAGATCCATTCCGTTGGCGTTAAAACGGCTGTTGGCGGTGTTCCCGTCGGGATTGAACATGGGCAGGAACCAGATCTCACGGTTATCCACTAATTCCTTAATGGCCGGAATTCCGTAACCCTGGGTAAGGGAATCGATCATGCCGATGCACAGTTCGGTGCCCACCGGTTCGTTGCCGTGGATGGTTGAAGCAAAGCGCAGTTCGGCCTCGTTCTCATTGGAATCGGGATTATCCGAGACCATCAGCGCCCACAGTTCCCGGCCTTGGACGGAGTGGCCGATGGATATCAGTTTGGTGATCCCGGGATAATTATTATGGACCGAATCCAGCTTGGCAGTCAGCCAGTCATAGTTATGATAAGCTGATACTATCTTTTCATCAACTAAGACCGGTTCAATTTTCTCCATTCTCCAGCCCAATGCCTGCAGTTCTGCATATTTGGCATTAGAGACCCGGGCTTCGATATACCCATCCCTGAGCTCCTCTATGCCCACGCCCAGAGCCCGGAACTTGTAGACGTCATCATGCGACGATATGTAAATCTTCACCGGGATCAAGCTGCTCTGCTGGGCCAAAAGATTTCCCGTGGCAAGGAACAACAGCAAAGCAGAAATCAGTAATATTTTATTTTTCATGGCTGCATTTCCGTTATGTAACAAAACGTATTTTGGGGTTTATCTGATCACCGTTAATCTTTGGGTGGCGTTAAAACCAGACGATTGCAGCTTGCAGAAATAAATTCCCGAGCTGACATTTTGCCCCCGATCATCGCGCCCATCCCAGCGGATGTTATAAAAACCGGCCGGCTTGTTCCCGGATTCCAGCGTTCTCACCAGCTGTCCGGCCACGTTGTATATTTTCAGGCCGACCATTCCGGACCCGGGCAGCTGGTATTTAATATCCATTCTGCCGCGGCTGGGGTTGGGATAGCCTTGTTCCAGGGAAAATGTTTTGGGGAGCAACCGGGAACCCGGATCCCCCTGAATTCCGTCGGGATCATAGGAAAAATGGGCCTTATCGCAGAACAGCCCCCTTTCCATCCCGTCGTCGGCATAGGCTCTCCACCAGTAATGGCCGGGGACCAAAGCTTTGGTCAACTGCCAGGCCGTGCTGTCGGAACCGGAGGCCACATTCTTAGCCTGGGCGTAGATGCTGGTCAGCAGAGAATCAGTATAAATATTAAACCCGTAGACCAGGGCATCGCCGTTGGGATCGACGGCATTGCTTACCGTCAGAACGGGCAGGGTGTCGGTGACCACCGCCCCCCCGGCCGGGGAAACGGCTACTGGGGAACCCGGAGGCCGGTTGCCGGTGTTGTCGCCGGTGACCACGATATCATCAATGTACCACCCTTCATCGGTGACGTATTCGTCGGAATTGAACCTAAAGCCTATTCTGATCGTATCGGAATAAGCGCTAAGATCAACGGTATGCTTGTACCAGCCAGAAGTTCCGTTGAAACGGGGGCCGGCCTGGGTCCAGCTGGCTC
>Ga0315268_10001628_pt1 | contig 25895 bp, 27 predicted proteins | sample C1_top_MG_FD_204535 | JGI IMG/M metagenome (GOLD analysis project Ga0315268, IMG submission 204535) | Sediment microbial communities from Yellowstone Lake, YNP, Wyoming, USA - C1_top | ecosystem: Environmental > Aquatic > Freshwater > Lake > Sediment | place: USA: Wyoming | collected 2017-08-01
AGCCGCACCGCCTCCATCTTGAATTCTCGATCGTACTTCCTTCGTTCCTTCTGCTCGCTCATCGATCTGCCTCCGAATTAAGTGTACCTTGTCTTTTCTTGGTGTCCACTTAATCGGGGGAAGTTCAAACTTGGCAGGGTCGTACAAGAAAAAGTACGGAAGATTCTACACTCAGTTCAACAAGCACATGAAAATCAACCCTTGACATTCCAGTTACTGGAAGGTGTATATTAGGCAGGAGTGATGACATGAAAATACAAGAGTTTGCCCAGCAAACGGGATTATCTGCCAAAACAATACGTTACTATGAATCGATTGGAATACTGTCTTCCCCACGGCGTGCTCCAAATGGTTATCGTGAGTACAACGAACAAGACCTGGCGCGGGCACGTTTTGTTGTTGGGACACGGTCTCTTGATCTATCCCTGGGAGAAATTAAAGAGATTCTGGCCATGCAGGATAGAAGGGAAGCGCCATGCCGAACGCTGCTGAATTTGATCGAGCAGAAAGCCGATCAAATTGAAGAACGAATTCGGCTACTAAAGCAAATGGAAGTTGATTTAAGACAACTTCACAATCTTGGGATCAAATTTCCCACGGATGATATAGATGGCAAGAATTGTATATGCCATCTCGTCAGCGAGCACTCCAACATGAGCACCAAAGGCTAAAATCATTTTATGGAAGCAAGCACGCTTTCATCACTAAAAAAGTTTTATCAAGCTTCAAAGGAACATATCCTTCTTTTAGCCGTGCTCTCACCAACGTGAACGCCATGTCTTCAAGGTGCACAGTTGGTGCAGGAAATATTTGAAGAGAATACATCTGAAATGCTTTATGGAGCAATTATCTGGACACCCATGCTTGTAACTGACAGCCTTGACGCTGCCAACCAATGCCAGACCAGGTTTTCAGATCCCCGCGTTAAGCAATTTTGGAATCCAGACCGTATTTTCGGACAATTGCTGTCTCAGACTTTAAATCTAAGGGCATCAACAGCCTGGGATGTGTATCTTGTATACTCACCTGACCATTCCTGGGATACAGAACTTCCACCTGTGCCGAAATTTTGGATGCATCAGTTGGATGAGGAACCAACCCTTCTTCTTGATCCACCTCGTTTGAAGCAATATGTACGTACTCTTATTAAGAAACTTTGATGTTATTGCAAAATTACATAGGAATGATTTTCACTCAAACAGAAAGACCCAGCTATGCCCCATAGCATTTGATCTTTACTCAAGATTTATCACGACTCTGGACAGATCAACATTGGAAAGGATATTTTAATGACTGAATCATGCTGTTGCCCACCCGAAGCAGGAAATGCTGTTTGCGATTTGCCCGCCCAGGGTTTTCAGCGCCCTCCCCGCGCTGTGAACGCTTGTCCTGAATGCGGCAAGGATGGAAAACCTATTGAGGGACAAACTGTCAAGTCTCTTTTATCGGCAAGTCTACGTCAAGTGCAAGATCTGAAATATCTGTTCTGTCGGACGCAAACCTGTCCTGTTGTGTATTTCTCGGCTGATGGTAAACAGACTTTTACCGTTGAACAGGTTCGCGAGCGGGTCTACCAAAAAGAGCCGGAAACTCAAGACGTATTTATATGTTATTGCTTTAGCCACACAGTAGGGGAACTTCGCGCCGGCTCACCGGAAGATCGTGCCGCCATTGTGGACGATATCAACACAGGGATAAATGCCGGACAATGTGCATGTGATTTGCGAAACCCACAAGGCTCGTGCTGTTTGGGTAATGTACGCAGTATGATAAAGCGCTTGGAGAAGCCGGCCTTTACAACAACCTGAGCACTAATCAAATGGTCATGGCACCGCTGCAAGCCTCTCTCGCCACGGCTCGAACATCAAGACCTAAAGAAACCGCCTTACAAAACAGCCATCCTTGACGGATGGCTGTCACTTATTTTATACCGACACTTTCCCTATACCTTCAATCCGATCACTTTATGATGAACAACCAATGACCTGGTTGTTCATTTACGTTTTAGCCATCAGCCTATATGACCTGCGCACCCGGCGTGTTCCAAACTGGTACACCCTCCCACTAATCATGGCTGGAATGATTGCACATTTCCCAGGTCACTTTGATTTATGGCTTGCAAGTTTTGCCTTGTTGTCCGCCTGGGCAGGCGGCTGGATGGGAGCGGGGGACGTCAAACTCTGGATGGCTTTACTCTGGGCTTTGCCTGTTGATAGATACTCCCACGCACTTCCATTTATGTTTGTATCTTTCTTCCTCACAGGCTTTGTACAGATCATCTCGCGGATTGCAAGAAAACAATCGCCAACCACTGCGTTGACCCCAGCTGCATGGCGGACCATTCCCTTCGTCCTGTTGTGTTGGTATGTACACTGATCTCTTTCTTGCCCTGCTCAATCGTAATAACGCACGTGGGCATCCGATTCTGTCAGCGATGCTGTATGCCTTCTGCCCGACTGCCGCGCGCTGGTGGCTGGCGGGGGCGGACCCAACACCACCCTTCGATCCGGTTTGGCAATGCCTGCAAGACCTGACTTCCGGTGGAACTCTTCTGAATCATCTCACCCGGTATGGCTTTGAGAGTCTGGCTGAAGATATTAAGTCCTATGTGAAGGATGTGCAAACATATCGTTCCCTGCATCCCGTCCAGGCCCCCGAAACCATGCCCATATTTCGCGGTGGAAAAATTGAAACAGCCCGCCGCTTTGGCTCACAGAATGCAATCAATAACCTCGGTGGAGACTGGCGTAATCTTTTCATTTATGTCCGCACCTGGGCATTCCTTTCACAGGATTGGCGAATCGAAATGAGCATCGAGCGCGACTCAGATTACATCTTATCAAGCGAAAAAGTTCTTCTTGTTTTACCATTCGCCCGCCTGCCCGTGCAATTCGATACCTGGGTATGGAAGGTGCCTGTTGGCCATGTTATGGAGACAAAAATCGGCCTGCTCGTTTCAGACATGGAGCGGGATCAACTGCGTTTTTCCCTTTTGCGTCGTTGTAATTCATCCGGCAAACAACCCTGGCCGAATACCCCAACCGTCTTTGCCCTGGACCCGGAGACTGGTGAAGCGAAACACCTCGACCAGACTCTTTCGGATAAGGATTTGGAACGCGTGGTTCAGTCTCTTTCCGCTCTGGCAAAGAATGGACCACATCCTCCCTTCAATGCCTTGCGCCGCCCCTTGATATGCAAGAAATGTGGGTACCAACCTTTGTGCTTTGAAAAGAATTTCATCTCACCCCACGCCCTCTCAAACCTATGACAAAAGCCCGCCCTTTCATCGTACTTGCCCTGTTCCTGACCCTGGTCTCATTTAGCAGTCTGGCGATGGCTGCCTCGCCTGCCCAGTCTTCGAGTCTGGCATATGACATTACCCCGACTCCCACCGTCACACCCACCCCGACTCCTCCAGGCGGTGGTGGCTCAGGTAGCACCAGCATTACAGAAATCTTTCACCATCTTGTGTTTCCGGCTGAAACGATTTCGGAGGCCCTAGCCAGTATCTTCAACAAGGCCGCCGACAAGGAAGTTCGCGCTATGAGTGAAGAAGTGGCGCAATGGACTCAGGTAATCGGTGAGATCGTACAAGCGCCAAGCAACGGCGATTACAGCCAGGTCGCTCAATCGAGTCTGCCGGTGGCAGCCGCACTGGCTCCCGCTTTATTTCTTTTGCGCCTGGCCTTATATCACTGGGGTCGCTTGCTCGGCGAGGATGACAGCGGTCTGCGTGTTGTGGGCGACTGGGTTACTGCCGGAGTACTGGCGGTTGTATCTGGTCCATTTCTTGATCTGATTGTTCGACTTGGTTGGTGGATGGTTGGAAAAGTGATCGGCGAGACAAGCGGACTGGCAATGAATTTTGTCAGTTCAACCACCGCGACCTCGGTGGTTCTGGGATTGTCCAACCTGACCTTCCTTGGTGGATTAATTTCAATAAGTTTATCCATCGGTTCATTGCTTGCGATTGGCGGAATGTTGTTCGCCTTTGCTTCTGCAAATGCAGTCCTTTTCATTCTGGCTGTACTTGCCCCGCCGCTTGCCATCGCCAGTGTCCTTCCACAAGCACAATGGCTGCGTTCCTTATGGTTGAAGGCTGTCGTCCTGATCGCCTTACTTCCCATCGTGGCAGGCGGAGTCTTCAAGGCCGGGCTCGCGGCAAGTTATCTGTTCGACAAGCATGGACTCTTATCTGCCATCATCCGCGTGATTTGGTTGTTTGGTGCAACCGGGATCCTGCTTTCATTGGCCGGCATCCTCGGCAGGATGACCATCTCCACTGCAGCCGATGCCTTTGGGCAGATGGTCAAGGCGGTCCAACAAATCGCATCCATCAGCGCACTGGCCGCCAGCGGCGTTGGAGCAGTGGGTGCGGGAGTAGTTGGCGCGGCGGGAGCCAGTACTGGTGCAACAGGAACTGCGGCGACCGCAAGTGGATTAGGCGGCGCAGAAGGTGCCATGAGTCACCTGAATGCCGCACAACAACTGACCGAGCGCGCGGGAACATTGGACGCGATGGGATTGCACGCTCCTGCTGCATATAATCGATCTCTCGCTCATGGGCATGAACTGGAAACAAGACAGGCCGAACTGGGTGAACGCATGCAACGCTTTGGCGGGGTTCAATCGGGGTCACAGGATTTTGGTTTTTCAACATCTGTGAATACTGCCATTCAATCCAACTTCAATGGCTCGTCTCAGGACTTTCAGCACGGTTTTCAAGCCTTATCACCTCACATCTCCCGACACGGTCTTGATCCAAATGCGCTTGCTGCACAATATCCCGAAGATACTGCTCACATGGTACAGGCCTATCTCAATCACTCTGATGAAATCAATGGCGCGCGCGATCCGCTCTATCGTGCCTCGGAACTTGGAAATGCCAACCAAGTGCAAGGCATGCTCACTTTCACACCCATCAATAAAAAGGACGAGGGGGACAACGCATGACATTATCCGAATCCTTCGCACTCGCCTCCCTCACTTTATTCAGCATTGCTGACTTGCGTTATCGTCTGGCGCCGGGTATTGAGTTGTTTCTGTTTGGAGCCATCGTGTTAACGCTTCCATCCACTCCCATTCAAACAGGCATCATCTTATTGGCCTGCGGCTGGGGATTATTGCGAGACATTTCAGGCCCTTTTGCTTTGCCACTCCTGTTTTATCCACCAGCCTGGCCGGTCCTGCTTACTGGTTATAGCTATCGAAGAGGCATCATTGGTAGGGCCGATCTGCTGGCCATTAGCGGTCTTGCATGTCTCTTCTCTCTATCTGCTGTTCTTCTTTCCCTGCTTGGTCTGGAAGTCTGGCGCAAAGTCTGGATTCGCAAACAGTCTGGTTCGATTCCGGCCTTGCCTGGAATGCTGCTAGGTTTGTTATCTTTTTTAATCCTACGTCTTTCCTTGGTTTATTTATGGGGGAAAACATTTTGTTGCGCTATTAGTATGAATCTTTGGTGATCCAATTGATTTGTTTGCATAAGGATATTTGTAACTATATTTGCACTCACAAAAGTGCTATTATTTCAGTAACCGAATGTGTTTATTTTATATTCTGTTCGCACAAGTTTTTGCCGACTATCGGCGTAGTCATTCGTTTACAGGAGGAACCAAGAAATGAAATTTAGAGTTGCTCATTTCGCTTTTATTGTCATGCTGGTTGTAATTGGTGTGACGGAAGATCCTGTTCGTGCACAGGGTTCATCCTCAGATGGTCTTGCAAATCAGAAGTGGGTACGCTTGGGTGGACCTTCAGGTGGATTGGGTTACGATATTCGAATGAGGCCGGATAATCCAGATGTCATGTATGTAACAGATGCCTGGGCAGGTGTTCACAAGAGCACGGACGGGGGAAAAACATGGTTTCCTTTGAATCAGGGGATTGATTTGACGACGGGACCGTCCGGGGATGCCATCCCTGTATTTTGCCTGACCGTTGATCCAAATAATTACGATACACTCTGGATTGGATTACAGGCAATGGGTGCAGTCTACCGGTCTACAGATGGCGGGGAAACCTGGCAGCGCCGCTTCAACGGCATCGTTGAGGGAGAAGGCCTGACAATCCGCGGAATCACAATACAGCCCGGTAACTCAGATGTTATATATGTTGCTGGGGAAATCAGCAGTTGGAAATGGGCTGGGAAGGAAATAACCGGGCATCAATTTGATCCCACAAAGGGCGTTGTCTACAAATCCATCGACGGCGGCGCACATTGGATAGCCGTTTGGCGCGGGGACAACCTGGCCCGTTACATTTGGATCGATCCGTCCAGTTTAAATACTGTTTATGTCTCGACAGGCATCTTCGATCGCGAAGCAGCCAATTCTAATCCGACAACGAATACACCCGGTGGTGTCGGAATCCTTAAGTCAACTGATGGCGGCAAGACCTGGAAACAAATCAATAATGGACTAAATAATCTATACGTTGGTTCTCTTTTCATGGATCCAAAGGATCCTCAGACCTTACTCGCCGGAGTTGGAAATGAAGAATATGGGGAAGGTGGGGGCATCTACATTACCCACGATGGAGGCGAGCACTGGAACTTTGAAGGCGGTGAAGGGGTAGCAGGCGAAGAGATAACATCTGTGGAGTTTGCGAACGATCCAAATATTGCTTATGCTGGCGGGCAAGGCCAGTTTTACCGCAGCGATGATGGTGGCCAGACCTGGCAGATGTTAGTCTATTCCAGCGGTTGGGGCTGGGGTCCTGCAGGTATTCGCCCAGGTTTTCCCATCGACTTTCAAGTCGACCCCCGTAACCCAATGCGTATCTTTGTAAATAATTATGGGGGTGGTAACTTCTTATCTGAAGATGGTGGAAAATCATGGGTCTCATCCAGCACCGGTTATACCGGAGCCGATTTGACTGCTATCCTTGTTAATCCACAGAATCCTGCAATTGTTTATGCCAACGGCAGGAACGGCCCATTCGTCAGTCAGGATGGCGGTAGGACCTGGCAGGGTATTAATCCGGTTGATTTGAGGGTGATCGCTGAAGGGGCGCGTATAGCTTTGGATCCGAAAGATCCCACACACGTTTTGATATCCTCAGCGCATTGGGGATGGATTTATGAGAGCAAGGATGCGGGACAACATTGGCAATTAGTGACAGATTACAGAGAGAAACTTCAGGCTCTGCCTTATGCAGATCAGAGTCAGAAGTTTCAAGGCCTTCAGGCCATTGCTTTCGCGCCCTCGGACCCGAAAATTATCTACGGTGGGTTTGGAGTGTGGCGCTGTGCTACCGATGCAGATCCCTATCCGTGTGCGACAAAAACCTTGTTTAGTTTGATTAACTCAAAAGACGGTGGTCAGTCATGGACGCCTCAAACCGGTACAGCCTTGGATGGCCTCACGGTAACCGATATCGTCATCCATCCAACGAACGAAGAAATTGCCTGGGCATCCACTGCGGGGGGTGGGGTATTCCATACTGAAGACGGTGGCAACCTCTGGAAGTCCTTATCCAGCGGCCTGCCGCCAATGGTGATGGATCTGGCTCTCGATCCAACAGACCTGAACGTGATTTATGCTGCCACGGCCACGAGAGGAATATTCAAGAGTTTGGATGGGGGCAAATCGTGGAAAACCAGCAATGTTGGAATGGATCCAAATGAGCCAATTGGCTCAATAGTTATCGATCCCGTCCACCCAAATGTGATTTACGCCGGGAGTTGGCGAAGCGGTGTTTACTGGAGCAAAGATGGCGGAAAAACCTGGGGATTAATAAGCAATGGTTTACACACACGCTCTGTCCGAACCCTGTCCATCTCAAGCGATGGGGAAACGCTTTATGCAGGGACACGTGGAGAAGGTGTATTTCGGTTAAGTACTCACGATCAAAGTTATTTTGATATGTTGATTCCTACGCCGACACCCATTTCAATTACACCCACCTCTCTAGTTGCCCCCCCACTGCCTCCTTTACAGACACCTCAAGCAAATCCATCTTCCACTCCGGCGCCCAGAGGGTCAACCTCAAGTCTACAATTGTGGGAGATACTTCTTATCGTTGGGCTCATTCTGGCAATCACTGTTTTCGGAATTGCCTTCCGACATAGACAAAAATAGCCTCGACAGATAATCATGCCAATGCATAAGAGGTTCCTGCTTAACATACTGCCCTGGTTAATTCTTGGGTTGGTAACTGGCTGTTCGCAAACCATTCCAGCATCACCTTCGACACTACACGGCACAACCCTTCCTACGGAAACGATTATTAGTGGGGTGGTCATGGCAGAAGACGGCCATCCGATCCCGGGTGCCACCGTGCGGGTAAAAGCCTCTGAACAGCATGTGCTTACCGGTTCAGATGGAAAGTTTGAACTAACAAGTCTGGAACAAGCAAAATCGGTCATTTTGACAGCCTGGGCCCCAGGCTATTACATCAATGGGGGTAGTGAAAAATATTTACCGGGAGCTACAGGTCTTCAATTTGTTTTGAAAAAAATTTCAGAAACCGACAATCCAAATTACCGATGGCTGAGTGCCTTTGCAAGCGCAGGCGATGCTGGGAATTGTGAAAATTGCCATGCGAATTCGCAGGATCCTGCCCTGCCATTTTCACAATGGAAGGAAGATGCCCATGCTCTCTCGGCAAATAATGTCCGCTTTCTGAGCATGTACCTGGGACGGGATTTACAGGGAAATCAAAGTCCACCACGGCTTTACGGCTACAATCGCGATTATGGTCGAGTACCACTTGCACCCGATCTTTCCAAACCCTACTTTGGCCCCGGGTACAAACTGGACTTCCCTGACACAACTGGCAACTGTGCCACATGCCATATTCCGGCTGTTGCAATAATTGATCCAAATAATACCGATCCAACCAGTGCCACTGGCGTGGGAAAGGAAGGCATTACCTGCGATGTGTGCCATAAGGTTTGGGATGTCCAATTGAATCCGAATACAGGTCTGCCTTATCCGAATATGACTGGGGTAGTATCACTGGTTTTTCGCCGCCCTGCTCAGGACCAACAATTTTTTGCAGGGCCGTTTGATGATGTAGCCCCAGGACGCGATACCTATACTCCCATCCAACAACAGAGCCAATTCTGTGCGGCTTGCCATTTTGGAACATTCTGGAATACGCAGGTGTATAACTCTTTTGGCGAGTGGCTTGCCAGCCCCTATAACAATCCAAGGACAGGAAGAACCTGCCAGGATTGCCATATGCCCACCGCTAAAAACGATCACTTTGCACGACTGGATAAGGGGGCAATGATCCGGGATCCCATGGTTATCTTCAGTCACCAAATGCCAGGCGCCTCGGATACCAATCTTCTACAAAATGCTGTCTCCTTGATCGCGAATGCACATAATGAAAACAACCAAATTATCGTGAAAGTCAGTGTGACAAATAACAATACGGGTCATGATGTTCCGACTGATTCGCCGTTGCGACAAGTGATCTTGATGGTGAGAGCGTATGATCAAAATGGGAAGGTCTTAACTCTCTTGAGTGGACCCACGATCCCCGAATGGGGTGGGGTTGGGAATCCCAAAGATGGCTATGATGCCGGACTGCCTGGCAAGATTTATGCCAAGACTCTGATGGAATTGTGGACTGGCATCACTCCGTCCGGGGCCTACTGGAATCCAACCCGGATCATCAGCGATACTCGCCTTGCTCCCTTTGAATCGGATACTTCTTCCTACTCTTTTTCGAACCCGGGTATAGGTTCAGCACAAATTGAAGTTAAATTACTTTACCGGCGCGCCTTCATCACTCTGAGGGATCAAAAAGGTTGGGGTGTTCCAGATATTATTATGAATCACCAGGAATTCTCTATATCTTCAAAATAATAGCCACTGTCGCCGATTGAAAATATTTTAAACCTGTTCGCTTCGCCAAAAATGGAACACGAACAGATTCTTTGTTTTACCCGGTTTTAACGACACAAGCGCTCATCCCCCATGCTCATTTGAATATCATCACTCCATGCCGCGCTCCGGAATCCTGGGCAATCCCCAACCATACACTCCCTTTGGTGTCTTTGCTGGCCTGCCCTTCTGGGGCGGCGGCTTGACATTGCTTACCGCAGCACCAGGCATTGGCAAGACCTCCTGGCTGCTGCGGATGTTGTTCGAGTCCTCCTCCGCACACATTCCCTCTGCAATTGGATGTTATGAGCATACTCCCGAAGAATTACGGTATCGCCTCTACCTTCAAGTCGAAGCGCAGACTTCCGGTCCGCACGCACATGCCCCACAGGAAAAAGTTGAAATGACTCTGGCGCGTGCAAGTGAAGCAGTCCTGCTGTCCTTGAATTCACGGGAGGATACCGTACGTGCCCTGGAAGATATGCTCATCCATGATTATGCCTTCCCAGCATATGGGCCCGCTCTGCTTGCTGTGGACTATCTTAACCGCGTGCCGGTGATCGGCCTGACAGGTATGATGAACGAAGAAGGGCGCAGCGGAGAAGCAGCAGCGGCTTTGCGCAAAATGGCGCGCCACCATGGCTGGGCGGTAATCGCTGCCGCAGCTTTGAAGTCGGAGAGCTTCAATGCTGGCGATGACCTGTCTGCACTGCTCGGTGATGAACGAGTTCCCTATGAACCGGATCGCGTGCTGGTCGTGCAGAGAAACGGTGAGGTGCACAATTGTGGCTGTGTCCCGCTGGAAGTCATCACGCTCAAAGACCGCACCGGACCCCCACGTCGCTTTTCGCTGCAGTTTTGGGGCGAGCGCTTTTATCCGGCCCTCGAAACGGAATTTTACAGGCACGAACCAATGGTGCTCTCATGACCGACGCCTCTTCCATACTTTTGACCTTTTTGCGCGAAGCCTGGCTGGCTCTGGCGGGTGCATTTCTGGCTTTTATTTTACTGGCAGGCATTGCTCAAATGCTGCGCGTGAGTTCGGCAAGCGTGCTGGGCGCGAACCTGTGGGTCTGGGAATCTGTGTCGGCTTTGTTATCCATTGTGTTGTTGGGGTTGTTTGCCTTTCTGGGAATCCCTCAGATCGTGCGTGCTCTGCAATCTTCCCTGCCTGGCGCAGGTGGGTGCGGGCCAATCAGTGAACTGGGAACCTTTGCATCCGGATTGATCGGTGCGCTGGCTGCGTTGCGCATGCTCAAGGCGGCATTTGCATCCGTGTTATCCGCTTCGATCGGTGGTTCATCCACTTTCTCGCATGCCCTGATCGAATGCGCCGAGGCGATCTTCGGCATGATCCTGGCAAGTGCAGCCATTCCACTGGCCGCCTGGTTCCTGGGAACCTGTTGATTCAGAAAAGGAGAACTAGTTAATGTTCGATCCCATCATGCAGCAAATCCTAGTCATCGCCCGCGATGCCTGGGCGTTCATGGCAGGGCTCCTGATCGTTGTGGCCCTGCTGGGCGGTCTGTATTACATCCTACAGGGCACAGCTGGTGCAGCCTTCGGTGCCAGCCGCATGACTTCGATGGCGATCATCGGGGTTGCGGGGCTGGTGATCATCGTGCTGTTCGCCTTCCTGTTCCTGCCGCAGATCGGTTTGATGCTCAAGAATTTTCAACCCAAACCACCTTTTTAGGAAATTATGTTCAACGACCGCGATCTTGGCATTCTCGGCGCTGGGGCACTCCTGGCAGTCCTGTGTTTGTTCCTGCCACTTTCCTTTACGGGGAAAGTGGTGGTCGGTTTTCTAGTGCTGGTTGGATTTATGGCGCTGGCCCTGCTGCGTTTGGGTCCTGACCGTGTCCCGCCCGAGGTCTGGCTGTCGCGCCGCTTTCGATATGCGATGCAGACGAGACAGTATGTCAACCAACAGACTACTACTCGCAAAACGGAAAGCGTGCAACAACCAGCAAAACAAAAACCTGGACGCCCAGTGGTTGAACACTACGCACCATCATTCACTGCACAAACACAAACCGTTATGCGCCCTGTTGATCTGGCCTGGGATGAAGTCGGAGTCTATCCACTTCTAACAGCGTTGCTGGGAGTCGTAGGTGTGTACTTCGCAGTCTGGCTTGCGAACGGTGGAACAGAAGAACTCTCGCTATGGTTCAGATAGGAAAATAGATGATCACTTTAATTTCATTGATAGCCGCACTTGCACTCGCGGCCATCCCGGTCACGTTTGGCTGGCGAAGAACGGTAGGTGAAGCGGGCATGGCGCGTGCGATGGGCATTGCCCAACCGAAGAAACGCTTTGAACCGGAAAAGTTCGCACGCCAGACAGGCACGGGACTGGCCTTCAACCAGATCGCCTATGGCTTTCTGGCATGGGTCGGTGGAGGACTGGCCGGTGGAATATTTCTTGGAATCTTTCCCGCCATCCTATTCGCGATTGCAGGTGGGTTGCTGTATGCAGGCACCCTGTCCGATAAACGCCAGGAGTTCCGTTTGAAGCAGGCCAAGGATATTCTACGTGGTCTGGGTGTGGTGGAGACTTTGTTATCGCAAGGCAAACCCTTGGGTGATGCGCTTGATGACGCGGCGCAGGCGGTGGGACCAGATGGGAAAATGGTTCTAAGCGATCTGGTGGTGCGATTGCGTACAGCACCTGCCGATGAAGCCGCACTGGCAGTGCGTGAATGGACAACCGCCTGGGATAATCCTGCGGTGGATATTGTCGCCACTTCATTACTTGCATCCATCGAAGGGCGCATCGAGATTGGACCGTTGGTTGCGTCATTGCGAAAAACATTGGGCACGGTGGTAGAAGTGTTATCGCGCGCGCGCGCCGCGGCCAAGGGCGTGGAATGGCAGGCCAGATTTCTGGCGCTCTTTCCCCCAGCAGTATTGGTGGTGATCGCCATCACGACTCCGGAGACTGGCAAACTTTATTCCGCCAATCCCTTGTTGTTATCGCCAGTGATCATTGGCTCAGGTATTTCATACTGGCTTTCGATGAGGATGATCCGCAATGGCCTGTCCATTGAAGCCTCGATGGGCTTGCAGGCGGGGCAGCAAGGCGAGATCCGCCTGGATCGGTTGGGACGGGTCCTGTAGTGAAAGGCTTCTTCCACTTTTCGATGTTTCTGATGGCCGCTCCGTTATTATGCGGGGCGGCTTTGGCCATTGGATATGTCATGATCGTTGTCCTGACCATCCCTCAATTGCCTGATTGGGCGCAGCCAGGGGTAACCAAATGGCTGTTCGATATTCCACAGGATGCGGAAACCAGTGACAATGGTTCTACCGGAGTTTCTTCCTCACCCGCTGGTTTAAGTGCAGTTCCATGGGATGGATACAGCGGCCCGGGCTCCGATATCTATGGCCCACCCCTGATCGGTCCGATCCAGCATTGGAGTTCCTGGTATGACAAGCCTCTTTTGGGCTGCCTCTTTCATGATCCGCATTACCAGTCCCATACCGGTAATGACTTCCCTGTGAATGAGGGCACACCGGTGCATACAACAATCGGTGGCAAGGTGGTCTGGGCCGGGAAGAACGGACCGTGGGGAAATCTGGTAGTGGTCGAGAATAATGGCTATCAAGTCTGGCTGGCACATCTGAGCAGTATCCAGGTTACTGAAGGCGAGATTTTGAATTACGGTAACGTGGTGGGTTTGAGCGGTAACACCGGCAACAGTACCGGCTCGCATTTGCATTACGGCATCAAACACAAGACCGGCGAAAATTCTTATGTCTGGCTCAACCCGCAGTTTTTCTTCACTGAGGATGAATATATCAACATTGGATGCTCGAGTTAACCCATGGCCGTTCGCATTGGCAAGATGACTTTTTCAGATTGGGTGAGCCTGCCTTTTCAAGATGGCTGGACGGATACTTTTATCTTCCGCATCTCGGCTCTGGCCTGCATCCCGCCTTTTGATTATGCACCACTCGTAAGACGCATGGCTGGACATGCGAACAAGAAGCGACCCGGTGCTTCCCTATGGGTGCATGTGGATTCGCCGGGCGAATGGTTTGTGGCAGAGGTCAAAAGATCCCTGCTTGGACTGGCATTACCTTACGCCGTGACGCGCGCGGGTGATGAATTGAAATATCTGGATTTTTCCATTCGCCCATCATTGTTTGATGCGCCTTCACCACCTCCCCCAATTATGGATGATGAGCCTGAATCTGTTTCACCACAGGAGTTGAAATGCCTGCGAGTTCTTGGGAGAATGAAGAAGGGGAACGAGGATGAGATTGCATCGCTGGCAGATTTGCCTGTTGAAATAACAACGAATCTACTCGCCGGCCTTTCGGAAAGAAACCTGGTTGTTTATAAGATCAGTCCGAAAATAAAACGCAGTAATAAATCGAGGCCTGAGCAAATGGATCTATTTTCTCTTTGGCATAACAGGCCAAGAGGGCTATCTCTGGCATTGCGAAGCTGGGATGCCCCCAAAGGCACACAGTTTACATCCCGGCTGGAGGAAAATCTGCCACAGATCGGAAATGGCCACAGGCACATTGCTCGCATCTGGCCGGCGTGGTTGAAGTCTGCTTGGCCACAATCCGAAATCTGGACCGGCTGGAGCGAAGTCCGAATTCCCGGTATATCCGTAATCCCGGATGGCCTGGCTTGGGGGAGAATTCAGGGATATGAGACTCTGTTCTGGTTGGAGGTCGGGGATGGTCATAAAAGAAGGGACAAAATCACAGAAATTACGGCCAATCGACTCGATAAGGCTTGGGAGTTATGTAAACGGACAGGAGTACGATTGGTATACACACAGTTAAGCACAAACTGGGTACATGAGGCTGCACGGTGGGCTTGCATAGAATTGGCAAAGGATGTGGCTGTGGTAATGGGGAATCAGCGAAGGTTCGGGGAATTACCAAATATGGAATGGGGAAAGATAAATTAAATAAAAAGACAATTAACGATCAATACCTTCGCCAATTTATGGATCAAATATTTTAACCACCATATATGGGGGCTGCGAATCGCAACAATATCCGTATTTGGTGGTCGCTTGAAGACTTTGAAATTTTGGCGAGGTATTGACAATATGTTGCATTACCTACAACATGCCTATTGTAAAGTGAATGCAAATCCAGAACATGGGGGGATTTTATGGCTCGTAAGACAGAAGACAAAAAACTTGAAAACATCTATAATAAAGTTAAGTATAATCCGGGTAAGAAGGCGGGATTTATTGCCCGCATTTTGGGACTTAATCGTAGCGAAGTGACACGCTCACTGCCCGCCCTCGAAGAGAAGCAATTATATATTTCAGAAGATGACAAAGGCGGGTTGTGGCCGTTCAAGAATTCTCAATAAAAAAATGTTCGCAACGAAAAATGAAAACGTTGCGGAATTCGGCACCTTATTGTGCTTTGCTGTTGTATATGAATGTCGCAAAAGCAATGAGATGTTGCAGGGAGCAGGCATGAGCGGAATGACAAAAGCAGAACGATTGGAAGAGATGAAGCGGCTCTATATCCAGCGCGCTTATTCAGATATTGAAATGATATGTTGAAATTTGGAAAATGCTCAAATCTTCCAGATTCATAATCTGGAAGAATAATTTCCAAGCCATAGTTATCCTGAAAGTAATCAAACTGCTTTCAGGAGGCACAAAATGACTCGGCTACAGAAAGGCGAACGCAAGGACAAGGAAAACATGTTATACCGTTTACTCAGGCGGTTACGTTGGGGTGTTCGAGAGTCGGAAATCGCTGAGGAATTGGGTTGGCAAAGGCGCACGGTCAACAATTATTTGCGCCAGCTAAAAAAAGAGGAGAAGGCGCATCAGGAAGGTCGTTCCTGGTTTTCAAAATAACCTGTCAAATAGACCTTTGTAATTTTCCAACTGGACAATAGAATAAAGTAAAGGAAACATTCCATGCCGCGAATTGATGATGCCGCCAAGCAGCAAAGATTGGATCGAATCTATCTCCTTCTCACGCGTAATGCGCGCGGTGTGACCGAAGGTGAGGTTGCGGATGAGATCAACCTGGAACGGCGCACGGTCAATAATTATTTGCGCGAACTGGAATTCCAGGGAAAGGCTTTCAAGGATGGGCTTTATTGGTTTCCATTCGTTCTCAAAGAGTCGCGGCTGCGTTCGTTTGACCTTTCACCCGAAGAAGCCGTTACGTTATATTTGGGGGCACGCCTGCTGGTCAAACAACAGGATAAGCGCAATGAACCCGCTGAGACAGCCCTATTAAAATTGGCAAGTGTATTGAAGGCAGATGCGGGTGTAGGCAGTGAGATCGAACAAGCCGCGCGTGAACTGGCACAGCGGCCTGTGCAGGAAAACTACCAACCCATCTTTCGTGATGTGGTGAGGGGATATATCTATCGCAAGAAGGTGGAGATTGCCTATCGTCCGCTGAGTTCGAAAAAATCCTTTCAAACCACTTTCTCGACATATTTTCTTGAGCCGTCTCCAATCGGTTTCACTACTTATTTGATCGGCCATAGCTCTTCGCCAAACGCCCTGCGGGCCTACAAACTGGAGCGGATCGAATCCATACGCCTGACAAAAGACGATTATTCCATTCCGCCGAATTTCCCAGGGCTTGAGATTCTCCGTAACGCCTGGAGCATTGTCATGGGCGATGAGGTAATTCGGGTCGTTCTGCGTTTCAGCGAAAAAGTAAAAGCCCGCGTACTGGAAACCCGCTGGCATCCATCCCAACAAACGCGCGATGACACCGAAAAGCCAGGCTCCCTGTTATGGGAGGTCCAAGTGGCAGATACGCTGGACCTCATTCCCTGGGTGCGCGGCTGGGGCGCGGACGTGGAGGTGCTTGAGCCTGAGGGGTTGAGGAATGCACTCAAACGGGAGGTTCAAAAGATGGCAAGGCTTTATGGTGCGGGGACACAGAAAAATATTCCAAAATACTTCTACCTATGGGCGAAGGCTGACCGCACTGATCCCAACCAGGTTCATCGGCTGATTTATCATCTGATTGATGTTGGGATGGTGGCAAAAGCGCTATGGCAGGATGCTTTGACCAGTCAGTTGAAAAGTCAATTGGCGCTATGGCTCGGTCTATCAGTGGAGAATGCGGGGCGGTTGCTGGCTTTCTGGTCTGCCTTGCACGATTTGGGAAAAGCCAGCCCTGCTTTCCAAATAAAAATCAAATATGCTCCTATCATTCAAGAACTGCGCGAACAAGGGTTTTCGTTACCTGAGCATATTGATAAGCCCACCCGCCACGAAGTCATTACAGCCTGGGCGATTCAATCTGAAAAATTACTGGAAGAAAGCGGGTTGGATAGTCAATGGTCACAATCTGTGGCGCAGGCCCTTGGCGGGCATCATGGCGCATGGCATCCCTATAATGAAATAGTGAATGTACCGCCTTCTGAGTATGGAGGCGAGGAATGGATTGCCGCTCGCCGCGCCCTCGTCAATGAAATCAGAGCTATATTTACGCCGCCCGCGTGTAATCCACAATTGAAAACTGTCGAACAAAACGCATTGCTCACCATCTTCTCTGGATTCGTTTCGGTAGTGGATTGGCTCGGTTCGGATGAAAACCTGTTTCCATATAAAAATGAGTTTGTACCATTGGCTGATTATGCCCGCACTTCCGAAGCACAGGCTCGCGACGCGTTGAAAAAGAAGGGCTGGCTTTCAACATTGACGCCTCCCGCTGAATTCGATTTCGCCCATCTGTTTAACGTAGAGAGCCCCCGCCCCGCTCAGAAGGAAGTAATTGCATTGGCAGGCTCTGCTTCCCTGCCTGCATTGGTCATCATCGAGTCTCCTACTGGCAGTGGCAAGACCGAAGCCGCACTCAGTTTATACGCATTATGGACTCAATCCGTGGAGCGCCCAGGCTTATACGTTGCCATGCCCACCACGGCCACCAGCGACCAGATGCACGACCGGGTGACGAAATTTCTGTCAACCCGCCATCAAATGGATATTAAGCCTTTGCTTGTCCACAGCCGCGCTCTCTTGCGCGAGGATGAAACACAGGCCGACGAGGCGGATAAAGTTGAAGAAGAAACCGTTCTGCGCCAGACATGGTTCCTGCCGCGCAAGAAAAGCCTGCTTGTGCCTTTTGGCGTAGGCACGGTAGATCAAACTTTCCTCAGTGTTTTACAAACAAAACATTTCTTTGTGCGGTTGTTGGGATTGAGTCATAAAGTGATTGTCTTTGACGAAATTCATGCCTACGACGCTTACATGTCTGAAATCTTTTGCCGTCTGCTACACTGGTTGCGCGAGATCGGGGCATCGGTCATTCTGCTTTCGGCCACCCTGCCCGGAGCCTCGCGCCACCGCTTTGTCGAAGCCTACACTGACCGCGAGGATGAATCGCCGAGTATCGAATATCCTCGCCTTACCGTTGCCACATCACAGAATGTCCAGGTTTACCCTCTTTCCAAACCCGAAAATCAGCCTCCACTGAGACTGGAGCGCATGAATCGCGACCTTATTTCAATTGTTGAAAGAGTGCAAAAAGAACTCCAGCAAGATGGATGTGTGGCAGTGATATGTAACACTGTTCGCCGAGCGCAGGATGTTTACACGGCGCTGGAAGCCGCCAACCAAGCCGAACCGTTCTGCCCTGCAGAGAATCTTATCCTGTTTCATGCTCGCACGACTCAACAATGGCGCGACGAGATTCAAACAAGAGTTTTGGATGCTGTGAGTAAAAAGGCTCGTGAGAATGGCGAACGTCCAAAGCGTATGATTGTTGTCGCAACACAAGTAATCGAGCAAAGCCTTGACCTGGATTTCGACGTGATACTCACTGACTTGGCCCCGCTTGACTTGCTGGTACAACGGGCTGGCCGTCTTCATCGCCACCCGCCCAAAGAACGCGCGCACCCCTATAAATTGCTTATCACTGCGCCGGAGATGAAAGGAGATATTCCTTATTTTCCGCGCACGGAATTCCCCTATGAGCCGAACTTCCTTTTCCGCACATGGGCAATTTTACGGAATTGCGATTCACTCACTCTCACATCCGATGCGCCGCGCTTGATTGAACTGGTCTATGGCGAAAAAGATTTGCCTGAGTTACCCCCTGCACTTGCCGACGTAATGAAGAAGGCCAAATATGAGTGTGAAAGAACGCAGGCCGCGGCTGAACGACAAGCGGGTGGGACACTTATCAGTAAGCCCACCTCTCCCACATTACTGGCGCAATCCAACCAGAAACTAATGGAAGATGATGATCCTGAGGCAAGTCGGGCTATACGAGCGCTTACCCGCCGCGATGCACCCGGCGTCTCACTTGTTTGCCTTCATCGCGTCAATGGTCAAACATGTTTTGACCCAGATGGCAGAGAATCGGTGAATGTGGAAAACCCCACCCGCAGCCAGATTCTCCAACTGGCCCGCGCCATGATAAACGTGCAAAGTCAGCCGGTGCTTGAGCATTTCGCTGCGCAGGAACCGCCCAAACGCTGGAAGAAAATTGCCGTATTGCACTATGCGCGTCTGGCAGTCTTTGAGAATCAAAAAAATAAAGATAACCCAAGCTTCACCCTGCACCTGACCCACGCGTTGGGACTGCAAATCAACTATGGCAAATCAGGAGGCCAAGATGACGACCTATAGTTTCAACTTGATTGACCGCAATTGGATCTGGGGCATATGGCGGGAGGATAACCGCCGTGAACTTATCAGCCTGCATACTGCTCTGACCCGCGCCCACGAATTGCGCGAGATTCACGGCGATACACCACCCGAGACAGCTGCATTGTATCGTCTCATGTTGACTGTTCTGTATTGTATCTTTAACCCGGATGAGGATTGGGGAAATTTATGGAGCGCAGGAAATTTTGACCAGCGCAAAGTTGACGAGTACCTGCGAGGTCACGAAATCTACCCGCGGTTTGATTTGTTTGATGCCCAATATCCTTTTTTCCAACTGACACAGGATAATCCTGCCTGGCCGAAAAAATATAAGACTGTCACAGTTAGTAATTTGCGCGCTCATTATGCATCTGGAAACGATGCTGTTCTGTTTGACCATCATAAAAAAGATGCAGCCCTGGGGCGCGAAGATGATGATGGTGAAGGAGGCACAGCGCTTATGCCGGCAGAGGCTGCGCGCGCTTTGGTCGCTCAACAGGCATTTGGTTTTGCAGGTCTTAATGACCCAGGCGCTCCAAATAAAGCCGATAAATCATTCAGTAATGCTCCTTGCGCTCGCGGCGTGGTTTTCCTGCTGGAAGGCAACACGCTTTTTGAAACGCTCATGCTCAATTTCTTTTCAATTGATTTGGAAAAGGATTATGGGTTGCCCCATAAGCGTACAGATAAACCAGCCTGGGAATTGAAGGATCCATTCCACGATGATCCGAGCCGCCCTTATGGCTATCTGGATTATGCCACCTGGCTAAATCGCAAAGTGTTATTATTGCCTGAGGGCGATTCGGAAAATCCGATTGTTCGCCGAATACAATACTACGTGGGCATGAAACGCATGGCGGGCAATCCATTCAATCCGTTAATGAGTCTGCGCCCCAATCCTGATGCTGGAAAAAAGAAAAAAGATGACGATTCTGAATCGTCAACGCATTTGCCTCTGACATTTCGAGAAGGAAAAATGCTTTGGCGCGATAGCGCTCCGTTGTTCGGATGGTACACAGAACGCAGCAATAACTATTTACCGCCACGCGCCTTTGAATGGGTGCATAGTGAAATGTTATCCAAACATCATATTGAGATTGGCAGGCAATTTTTCTTCGGCGCTTATGGAATTTGCTCAAAAAGCGGGCAAGACAAAATGTATTCCTATCGCGCGGAGAGATTTCCCCTGCCGATTGACTACCTAAAAGAAACAGGCGCGGATGCGGCCAAACAATTACAGTTGGCCTTGCAACGCGCTGAAAGTGCTGCGCGAATCCTGAGTCCCGGCGGGGCTTTGGGAACATTTGCCAGAGAAGCGTTAAACACTGACGACAAAAACCAGGTCAGGAACTTTGTGGATGCGACTGGTGCAGAACGCTATTTCTGGAGCCGTCTTGAAGCGCATTTTGTCCGACTGGTGGAGGATTTGCCACAAAACTCTCAGGAAGCGGTCAAAACATGGAACGATGCGTTAAATAAACTTGCCCGGCAAGCCTTTGAACAGGCTGTGCGAATTACAGGCGATTCGCGCTCTTTGCGTGCGTATGGAAAATCCGCAGATTTGTTTGAATGGCAGTTAAACCAGGTGTTCAATCCGACACCTCCAAAAGCAAAGGAGGGCGATGAGAAAAAGTCACCGCGCAAGTCAAAATCAAAATAACACTGAGGACCCTCGATTTTTCAAAAAGGAGACGTTGTATGAATGACCGGGATCAACGATTTGTAAACTGGTTGACCAAATTGCAGGAACAACCCAATGGCCGCGCGGTCATGGCGGAACTGCGGCGCGGACTCGGCCAGCCGCCGGGACTTGCCCCCACCGTCGGGCGTTACGTTCAACCCTTCCTAACACTTGAGGATGGCGAGAAACGGGAGGAGGCCTACTATTTGATCGCATCACTCTTTGGTTTGCACCCCTCCTTAGCAGGAAGCGGCAACATGGGTCAGCACTTTGCGCGTTTATGGGCTGGAGAAAAAGAGCCGCCCGACAACATTGGCCGCCGCTTCAACATCCTGCTTTCCGCTGATTGGGATACCTTGCCCGATTACTTGCGCCAGGCAATCGGCCTGCTCAAAGCCAATGCTTCACCTGTGGCAGTGAATTGGGCTCAATTGCTTGACGATGTTCTCAAATGGGAATATTCCGACGGCAAAGTGCAACTGCGCTGGTCACGCGCCTTCTGGCGGAAAAGCCAAAGCGATTCTGAAACAAAACCTGATGACCAACTTTCAAAGTAAAGGAGATATTTGATATGACTACCGACATTTCCAAAAAGTCCGTTGAACTCCACATCATCCACAGTTTCCCTGCCACCAACCTCAACCGCGACGACACCGGCAACCCCAAGGATTGCGTCTTTGGCGGCGCGCACCGCCTGCGCGTTTCCTCGCAATGCTTCAAGCGCGCCATCCGCCATCAGCCTGTTTTTCAAGCCACCACAGAAGTTGAAAACGGGGAACGCACCAAACGGCTCATCGAAACAATCGCCAAAGGTTTGCAGAAGTCGAGTAAAGACGAAGCCAAGAATAAAGACTTGGCAACGAAATTCGTCACGGCAGTATATAGCAAACTCGACGCCAAGCGCCCGGACTTGACGGCGGTTCTGCTATATGTCAGTCCAACAGAAATAAACTGGGCTGTGGATAATCTGGAAAAAGCTAAGAGCGACGAGGATGTTGCCAAATGCGCGGCGGAATTGACAAAAATATTTGCAAAACGCACTACCAGCGCCCCGGATATTGCACTATTTGGCCGCATGTTAGCCGAACATCCCGACTCGAACATTGACGCCGCTTGTCAATTGGCTCATGCCATTTCCACTCATACCGTCAAAACTGAGACTGATTTCTACACGGCGGTGGATGATCTCAAACCCGAGGATACCGCCGGGGCCGACATGATTGGCACGATTGCATTTGGCTCGGCTTGCTACTATCGCTACGCGCGGTTGGACTGGAAGAAACTGGTCGAGAATCTCAATGGCAACATCGAACTGGCGGAAAAAACTGTAAAGGCTTTCCTGCTTGCTAGTGAAGCCGCCAATCCCAGCGGCATGGGCAATAGCCACGACAATAATACCCGCCCCCAATTCCTGCTGGCCGTTGTACGCGACGACTCCAAAGGCTCGCCCTGGTCACTGGTCAATGCCTTTGAAAAGCCAATTTTCAGCCGGGATGGATATGTCAATACTTCCATTGAACGACTGGAATGCTATTGGCAGGGAATGACCGAATTCTATGGTTCCGACTCGTTGAAAACTATCGCCGTTGCCGCACATCCAGGCGTGGAATTGGGCGAGGCTTTCACAAAGGCGAAAGTAAATTCACTGAACGATTGGGTAAATGCAATTGTCCAGGGCCTGAAATAAGGAGCCGCTATGACAAACACGTTGCTCATGCGCTTTGTCGCGCCAATGCAATCGTGGGGTGTGCAGAGTAACTTTGACTACCGCGATACCGGGCTGGAGCCGAGCAAGAGCGGAGTTATAGGCTTGTTGTGTGCCGCCCTCGGTCATGACCGCGAGAATGAAATTGACCCACGCTTTCTTTCCACCCGCATGGGTGTGCGCGTGGACTGTGAGGGTGTGGTGGCTTATGACTATCACGTGGCAGGCGTTGGCGGTATTCTCAAAGCCGACGGCAAGGTCAAGAGCGATAATGTCGTTCCATCTTGGCGTTACTACCTCGCCGACGCCGCCTTCCTCGTAGGATTGGAGAGTGAAGACGCCGACTGGCTTCAAAGTCTGTACCATGCCCTGCAACATCCCGTTTGGCCTTTGTTCTTTGGGCGTAAAGCCTTCCCCCCGGCTGAACCGGTCGCGATTCACGAAAATGCAGTCCGTACCCAGGATTTGCAAACCGCCTTGCAAGACCATCCCCGCCTGCGTGACGATCTACGCTCGCTCGACCCCGAGCGAATTCGCGGCTTAATCGAAGATTCTCAAGGCCCAATCGTCCGCATGGATCAGCCTCTCGCTTTTGCCAGGGGAAAGAGGCAGTTTGGCCTGCGCCGCATGAAGGTCTGCATGTTTGACAACCCGAAAGGAGATGCGCCAGATGAATCAACTCTATCTCATGCGCCTGACGCTTAATCCGCGCTCACGCGAAGCGCGGCGGGATGCCGCCTCCGCCTACGAATTGCATTGCACTTTGCGAACACGTGTCTTTGCAGGCGCGTCGCAGGAAGCAAAACGCGCCTTGTTTCGGGTTGAACGCGACTCGAATACCGGTTTAAGCACGGCACTTGTGCAATCAAAAGATGCACCCGACTTTTCAACCTTACCGCCGGGATACTGGCTGGATCACCCCGATGTCCGCTCTGATTATGCGGATAAACTGCGGGCAATCGCGACGGGTCAATTCCTTCGATTTCGCTTGCTGGCAAACCCAACTATCAAACAGAAAAACACAGACGGTAAACCGGCGCGTTACGGTCTTTATCAGGAATCAGAACAGCGTGACTGGCTGACGCGTAAACTTTCTGATGGCGGCACAGCCCTGATTGATGTCGGCATAAATAAACTTGACATGCAGAGATTCCACAAACACAACAGCGAAGACAAAGAACAAAAAATCTTCGCCGTTCTCTTTGAAGGCATCTTGCAAGTCGCCGACCCCGATAAACTCCGCTTGGCCGTTGAGTCAGGCATCGGCTCCGCCAAAGGATTTGGCTTCGGCCTGTTATCTTTGGCTCCCGTGCGCGGGTAGTACGAATCGTACTGAGAGTCTGCCCAAGGGTGAATCCCCCCGGAGACGCGGGAAACGCCCGGGAGCAGGCTCGGTCTCCATCCGCACCTTAACAATCGAATATTTGTTTTGGAAAGGATGTGTGTTATGCAAGATTTACATGAATTGCCCAAACTGCGGGATAGTCTTTCCTACCTGTACGTCGAACACGCCATCGTAGATAAGAAAGACTCATCCATCGAGTTCATCCAGAAGGAGGGACGCACGCAAGCGCCGGTGGCCGCGCTATGTGTGTTGATGCTTGGCCCTGGCACAAGTATCAGCCACGCGGCGGTGAAGGTATTGGCTGAGAGCGGATGCCTGCTGGTATGGACAGGCGAGGATGCCACGCGCTGTTATGCCCAGGGACTCGGCGAGACGCGCAAGGGTTATCACGTTCTACGACAGGCGGAACTGTGCATGAATCCCGAAAAACGGCTGGATGTTATCCGCCGCATGTACCAGATGCGCTTTCCCGAGCCCCTGCCCCCCGATTTAAGCCTCGAACAAATTCGCGGCATGGAGGGGTCGCGCGTACGCAGCGCCTATTATCAGGCAAGCAAAAAGTACGGCGTCCCCTGGAGCGGGCGGCGGTATGATCGGGGCAACTGGGGGAACGCCGATCCAGTGAACCGCGCGCTCTCGGCAGGCAACGCACTGCTTAATGGTATCTGTCATGCGGCCATTGTTTCGGGCGGTTATTCTCCTGCCCTGGGTTTTGTCCATACCGGGCGTCAAACTTCGTTTGTGTATGATATAGCCGATTTGTACAAAGCCGAAATCACCATCCCGGTGGCTTTTCAAACCGTCGCCGAATCGAACGAGTATGTGGATGGCCGTGTACGCGCCGCCTGCCGCCAGAAATTTAAAGATTCCAAACTATTGGAGCATATCTTACCGGATATTGACGGCTTATTTGGTGTGGATGGCGATTTCATCCCGACTGAGGGCGATCCCGATCTCGAGACCTCGCTTCCCGCGCCGTTGTGGGATGACCCCGCCGAAGGAGAGGAAGATTCCCCCGACGAGGAGGCTGTGTCATGATCGTGATGATCCTCGAACGAATGACGCCCGCACTGCGCGGCGAACTGACCCGCTGGCTGATCGAACCGCATACCGGCGTATTTGTTGGGCATGTCAATGCCATGGTGCGTGACCGCCTTTGGGAAAAATGCTGCAAGTTGACCGGTTCTACAGGCGGCGTCCTGCAAATCTGGTCCACCAACACTGAACAGCGTTTTGCCATGCGCTTATTCGGCATTACCCAGCGCGGCATTGTTGAGTTGGAAGGGTTACAATTGATACGTGTCCCCGATGTGCCTGAGTTGGTGAAAAAGAAAGTGAAAGCCAGGATGCATCACCCCCCAGATGTGGCTGTTTCTGCTTGAAAGCATCAATTGGGCCGAAATTTAGTACTGTCCCCACACACGTGGGGATGAACCGCCTGGCGCTGCTTGAATTCGCCGAGCCGGTGCACTGTCCCCACACACGTGGGGATGAACCGCACCAAATTACCCTTTCGCAAGCCATCAATGGACTGTCCCCACACACGTGGGGATGAACCTTTCATGTTAGACATAATATCCATTAGGTCTAAACTGTCCCCACACACGTGGGGATGAACCTATTCGGGTTCACCCGACCTTAAGGAGATATGTACTGTCCCCACACACGTGGGGATGTACCTACCTGGGTGACTGGCAGCCGCGTGATTTCCTGT
>Ga0315268_10001629_pt1 | contig 25890 bp, 23 predicted proteins | sample C1_top_MG_FD_204535 | JGI IMG/M metagenome (GOLD analysis project Ga0315268, IMG submission 204535) | Sediment microbial communities from Yellowstone Lake, YNP, Wyoming, USA - C1_top | ecosystem: Environmental > Aquatic > Freshwater > Lake > Sediment | place: USA: Wyoming | collected 2017-08-01
GTCTCGCCGTCAACTGCTTTCATGCCGCATATGACAAGGTCGTAACGAACCTTCTGAACTGCCTTGGCGAGGGTTTTCGCCGTGGCCCACGTATCCGCTCCCGCAAATAAGGGGTCCGTCAGAAGGACCGCGTGATCCACCCCCATCGCCAGACATTTGTAGAGTGCTTCCTTCGCCTGGAGTGGCCCCATGCTTATCGCAACAATCGTTCCGCCATGCTTCTCGCGTATTCTCAACGCTTCCTCGACTGCGAATTCGTCGAATGGGTTCAGAATACTCGGAACACCTGCGCGGACGAGTGTGTGGGTGACTTCGTCGATTCGAATTTCAGCGACATCGGGGACCTGCTTGACGCAAACGACTATGTTCATGGGCCGGCTCCAAGGTGCGAAGTTTCTCAGTCTTTCTCGACGGCTCGGTGAGCCCTGCCGTATAACTTGTCTTCGCACCAAAAGTACGGTACCGTATATACAGTCCTTTTCGCGCAGAGAAAGTAGCGAGCCGAGAAGCACTAGGCTATTTGCACATGATCGACTTGGTAATATCTCTTGGCTAGCATCCTCGTCTTATCGATCGTTCTTCCATTCTTGCCGATCGCAAGAGCCTTGTCTTTTGGATCGACTTCGACGACTACGATCTTACGATCGGGTCTTTCCGTTATCCGGATTTCCTTCACTTTGGCGGGGGCTAAGCAGCTGCGCACGAGGCCTTCGACGGTGTCCGCGAACTCAACGACCTCTATTGGTTTGCCAGTCATTTTGCGAAGCATATTGATGTTCTTACCGCCCTTGCCTATTGCCAGTCCCATTTCGCCAGGTTTCGCGACGAAGATTATCCTCTCACCTTCACCATCAATCACGCAGTCATTCGCTGTTGCACCAGTTATGTTCTCGAACAGTGCGATGTAGCGTATTTCGTCTCCGCCCAGCCTGATTCTCGATGTGCTCATGCGCTATCGCTCTGCCAACCTCAGTATTTCGGAGTCCCCCGGCTCTCGCACCGCGAGGACCGAGACCACGAAGGGCTTCAAGCACGCGGCTCCTAAGTCCGCGCTGGACCCGGAGTAGGTGTAGATTGGAACTTCAGATTGCTTCGCGTAGTGTGCTATGTCGGCTCGGTGAGGTTCAGGGCAGTTGGAGGACATTATTAGCAGCTTGGCCTTGGCGAATCTCGCAGCGTCCAGAGCTTCCTGAACGCCAAACGACACCTTTCCAGTTTTCACGGCGATTTGTATCTGCTTGTTGACGTCCACTTTGGCTGATTGCATTACTTCTTGCCCTTCTCTGGCATCGACATGTACACTTCGATGAGGCCTGTGCCCATGGGCACCTGTTGCCCTACGATCACGTTCTCCGCAACACCCCTCAATGTATCACGAGTGCCCTTGATAGCTGCATCGACGATTGTTGGGATAGTGATCTCGAACGCGGCCTTTGCGAGGGTGCTCGCTTTCTCGCCGCTAACCCCATGCCTGCCCACCTGAAGCACCTCTCCAGATGCCGTCATCGCATCCGCAACCAACATGACATGACGCACGTCCACATCCAGACCTTGTTCCTCCAGCACCGCCGTTGCCTCTTTGATTATCACGTTTCGGGCGGCTTCGATCCCGAGCACTTCAGCCACCTCATGCATGTTATTGGATATGGTCCTGGCGGTGTCAACCCCTTCGGTTTCTAACGTTAGTTCGAGGTTCGATCCTTCAGTTCTAATCACCCATTCGCTCTTGTCCCCCGTCTTCTCCTCCATCACGAGAGCCCGTTTGACTTGTGGTATGCCCTTCACGTGCATCAAGGGCAAACGGAGGACAAGCCTGTTGAACTGCGGAATGTCCATCTCTTGCGGCAATATGTGAACGGTGTTTCGCTCAACCTCGACTTTGCAGCCTCCAGGAGTAACTGCAGCTTTGACATCCTTGAGGGATACGTCACGTTCCCTCATGGCTTCCGTGTTAAGTGTCACGACAATCCGCATCCTCGTGATGTCAGATTCCAACTTTGAGGCGATGTCACCGAGAGTAGTGTGGGTGATACTTGTCGCAACCTCCTGAGCCTTCTCGCGGCTGGCTCGATGTTTCTTGTCGAGGTAGACTGCCATCATCGGTGTGGAGGGGATTTTTCGTGCATCAACGATCTCAATCAGCCTCGGCAGACCGAGAGTAACGTTTTGTTCTCGAACGCCTGCGAAGTGGAAGGTTCGGAGCGTCATCTGGGTTCCAGGTTCTCCTATTGACTGTGCGGAGACAATCCCGGCTGCTTCGCCGGGCTCTATCATCGACCTGCGATAATTCTTGACGGCTTCCTTAACCGCCTCGTCCACGCCCTTGCGTGTAAGCTTGGCCTCGAGCAAACTCCGTTTGAGCTGCTCAGCCAGACTCGGGGTAAGATCTTCTTCCACATCATCGATCTTCTTCTCAACGTACGATTTGGTAGCCTTGGCGCCTTTCTCAATCGTGAGTTGAACTCTCTCGACGAGACGCTCGGTGTTGACTGCCTTTCCATGATCGCTCTTTGCGGTGTCGACGCCGTCTTCGCCATATCTGAACTGAATAATGTCGCCCCTTGAGTCGCGAACTGTGCCGTCATATTCGACTCTGATGTGTTCAAGAGCGTTGATGAGCCGTCGTTGCATGTAGCCGCTCTGTTGCGTTCGAACTGCAGTGTCCACGAGACCTTCCCTGCCACCCATCGAGTGGAAGAAGAATTCTATTGGACTCAGTCCATCTTGGTAAGAGGCGTACACGAACCCTCTAGCCTCGGCGCCTGCGTCGCCTCTGTCGAAGAAGGACAGCGCCCTATCTCTGTAACCACGCCTGATTCGTTGACCACGAATCGACTGCTGCCCCACGCTCGCCACCATTTGGGCTATGTTGAGCATTGATCCGCGAGCCCCGGTCTTGGTCATTATGACTCCAGCGTTGTCGGTCTCGGTCATCAAATATTGCTCGGCGAGTTCGCCTGCCTGATCCCGAGCCTTTGAGAGCTCATCCATTATGCGCAGTTCAAGTGATTCCTGCAGCGATCGGCCCGGTAACCTCTCGAGTGTTCCGGACTTGTACTGTCCGATGAGATCTCGGACACGGTCTTCCGCTCTCCTGATGGCCTTGGTTATCTTGTCTCGAACAGAGTCCGAGATATCAAGCTCGTTTATGCCGTAGGAGAACCCTCGCAGCGTTATGAATCGATCCAGCAGCTTGTTTAGGCTGTTCAGGAAGTTGCGTCCAGTCTCTGAACCGCTGTCTTTGACGATGCGATGGAATAGGCTTTCAGATCTCTCAGCGCCGATTGTGTTCTTGTCTATTACGCCCTGCACAAGTTTTCCATCCTTTACGACGACTGTGTTGCCGTCCTCTTTTGTGGTCATGCTCGATTTTGCTACGAAGTTGAATCCTGGCGGAAGGAACAGGCTGAAGATTTGCTTTCCGCTCCACAACTCAACGGGTCTCTTGATTTCCGGGGATGGGATCTCACCACTGAAGCCAGCCGCGGTGAGCAGCTTTCCGACCTCCTCCTTTGCGAGGTAGGTGGACTTTCTCGTCAGCAGATATGCCGCTGTGAGTAAGTCTGTCTTGGCGCCTATGATCGGCCCTCCGTAACGCGGAGAGAGAATCTGATCCTGAACTTGCATGAGTAGCTTCGCTTCGGTTCTGGCTTCTTCTCCCTGCGGAACATGAAGGTTCATTTCGTCTCCGTCAAAATCTGCATTGTACGGTGGACAGACGCATGGGTTGAGTCTGAACGTCTTGTACGGAAGCACCTTCACCCTGTGCGCCATAATTGACATTCTGTGAAGGGAGGGCTGCCGGTTGAAGAGGACAATATCCCCGTCACGAATGTGGCGTTCCACTATGAAACCGGGCTGAATTGCCTCGGCAAGGCTCTCGCGTTCCGTGACGAACTCGAGCCTGACTCTTCTTCCATCTGGTCGAACGATGTAGAGGGCGCCCGGGTATTGGTCGGGTCCGTTGCGGATGAGGTTTTTGAGCTCGTCGATGTTCCACGGGGTGACTCTTTCCGGAATCGTAAGCCTCTGCGCAACATCCATCGGAACGCCGACTTCGTTTATGTCGATGTTCGGATCTGGCGAGATCACGGTCCTCGCAGAGAAGTCAACTCGTTTCCCGGACAGGTTTCCTCTGAACCTTCCTTCTTTGCCCTTGAGACGTTGGCTGAGCGTCTTGAGTGCTCGTCCAGACCTGTGTCGTGCTGGCGGAAGCCCGGACACTTCGTTGTCAAAGTACGTGGTGACATGGTATTGGAGTAGCTCGTGAAGTTCCTGGATAATGTTCACAGGCACGCCGGATTCCAACGCCTCTTTCAATTTCTGATTGATTCGTATGATGTCCACGAGTTTGTGCGTAAGATCGTCTTCGGACCGTATGCCCGATTCTAGAGTGATGGAAGGCCTGACGGTGACTGCGGGAACTGGCAGAACTTGGAGGATCATCCACTCTGGTCGGGCGGTTGTGGGTTCCATGCCGACCAGTCTGAGGTCATCGTCAGGAATGCGTTCGAGTCGCTCCCGGATTTGGCTCGGATTAAGCCGCGACGCGCCGCCATCTATCATTTCGTGGAAGGTTGTCGGCTTGCCGTGTTCGATTGGGTACTGGCGCGCTCCGCAGTGCGGGCATTCTTGGCTTTTCTTGGAGTCTTTGATTACTGCTTCATAGAATGTTGACGGGATTTCGTTAAGCTGCTTCTGCTCCTTCTGCATGCGCTCGTTGTACGCCTTGATCTTGTCGCCTGAAAGAAGAATTCGCCCGCAATTGCGACATGTGACCTGGAGAAGTTTGTGAATCAGCTTGGCGAACGCCACGTGGACAACGGGCTCCGCAAGCTCGATGTGTCCGAAATGTCCAGGACAGGCGGATGCTGTGTTTCCGCATGTCTTGCATTTCTGGCGAGGTTCGAGTGTGCCAAGTCGCCCATCCATTAGTCCCGAGACGATTGGAACGCCGTCCTCATCGTACGTGTCTGCAGTCTGAATCTCCACAGCTGAGAGTTTTCTTATTTCGCTAGGTGATATCAGCGTGAAGTGAATGCTACCTATGATTTTGGTTGCTTCCTCGGCTACTGACATGCTAGGCACGCTCCGATACTTCTAGGCGCGGTGCAACTCCGAGCGCCATGAGCTCTTGAAGTAGAAGCTTGAATGCGTAGGACAGCTGAACTCCTGAGATGACGGCCTTGTCTCCATCTATACGACAGATGTACTTGTTTTGTTTCACATCATGATAGGCAAGGAGACCGCACGTCTCGCACACCATCACCGTGTACTTATCCGACTCCTCAAGCAAGCGATCTCTCAGCAGAGCTGAAGCTCCATGTCCTATCAGGCAGTCCCGCTCCATCTCTCCAAATCGCAAACCGCCTCCCCGGGCTCGCCCTTCAGTTGGTTGGCGAGTGAGCATTTGCACTTGTCCGCGAGCTCGCGCGTGCATCTTGTCAGAAACCATATGGTGCAGTTTTTGATAGTACACGACACCCATGAAGATGTCAGCGACTAGTCGGCGGCCGTCAATTCCATTGTAGAGAACCTCGCGGCCGCTATGCTGGAAGCCCAGTTCAAGAAGCATTTCTCGCAGGACATCGGGCCTCTCGTTGCTGAACGCTGTGCCGTCCACGGGTTCACCGCGCAAGCTCCCGACTTTGCCTGCGATTGCTTCAACAAACTGGCCTATCGTCATTCGTGAAGGTATTGCGTGGGGATTGATTATGACATCCGGTACAATACCTCGCTCGCTGAAAGGCATGTTCTCGTGCGGAATGAGTGTCCCAATAACTCCCTTCTGGCCGTGCCTGGAAGCAAACTTGTCGCCTAGCTCAGGGACACGTGTGTCGCGCACTCGCACCTTGACAAGGCGATTTCCTTCAATCGATTCGCTCAGAAAAACAGCGTCTACGATTCCCTCCTCAGACGGGCGCATACCAACAGATGAGTCACGTTTCGTCGGACCCTTGACTTCGAATTCTCTGTACTCCTCAAGAAATCTCGGCGGACTTGTTCTCCCGATGAGAACCATATTGCCGGTGACATCAGATTCGACGGAGACGATGCCATCTTCTTCCAAGAGTCGATAGTATCTGTCTCCCCTGTAACCGCGTATCCCGGCTTCGGGAAGCTCGAACTTGTCACGAAGACCTCCTAGGTACTGTCTGCATTCACCTTCGTAGACGCGATAGAACGTTGAACGGAAAAGTCCTCTGTCGACTGATGACTTGTTGATGATGATCGCGTCTTCCATGTTGTAGCCTTGGTAGCATAGAAGCGCGACTACGCAGTTCTGTCCTGCGGGCCGACTGTCGAAGCTAATGATGTCCATCGGCTTGGTTCTAATCACCGGCACTTGCGGATAGTGAAGTAGGTGTGCGCGTGAATCCACTCGATTCGCATAGTTTACGCAGAACACTCCAAGCGCCTGCTTTGCCATGGCGGATTCATACGCGTTACGCGGAGACTGATTGTGCTCGGGGTATGGTATGAGGGAAGCACAAATGCCCAAAATCGTGTAGGGAGCAATTTCCAGGTGAGTCGTCTTTTCGTTTATGCGACTTGGTGAAACAGCGACGATTGCGTTCTCTTCCTCGTCGGCATCCAGGTACTCGATGATGCCTCGCTCCACTAAGTCCTCCCAGCGCATTTCACCGCGCTGTACCGCCTCAACATGTTCTCGCGTGAGCCTTGGCTTGGTAGCTTCAACGATAACCAGCGGCCTTCTTACTCGTCCCTGATCACAGTTGACATACAGCTCCGATCTTCCGCCTCCGCTTTGAGGGGGTGAGTATGCGACGTTCACCTCGGAACTGATTTCGCCGTTTCTGCGCATCCGGATTAGTTCAGAACTTAGTTTGTCTGCATCACGAACATAACCCGCGATCAGTCCATCGACGAAAACCTTGGCTCCGGCTTCACGCAACTTCCTGTCTGCTTCGTCAACCGCAATGACTCCGATACGCCGGAGTTTGGATACGAATTCTCGAGAGTCGACCCCTATAGAGATCACGGCACTTAGAGCCAAGTTCTTGACGAGTCCGCAGTTGGAACCTTCAGGTGTCTCACTCGGGCATAGCCTGCCCCAGTGGGTTGGGTGCAGATCTCTTGCTTCGAGGTTCGGTTGGCTTCTGCTGAGCGGAGATTGGAGCCTGCGTAGGTGGCTCAGTGTTGAAGAGAAGTTGGTTCGGTCGAGGAGTTGAGTGACGCCAACTCGCCCTCGAACCCAGTTGCCCGTAGCAATGGCATGCTGGATTCTTTCCGTGATGATACCTGGGCGGATCGCGTTACTAATTGAGAGTTCTGCGTGTCTACGAATGGTGATTCGCTCAAGTTGATACTTAAGATCGCGAATCAGGTTTCTGAAGGAAATTCGAAACAGCTCTGCAAGCAGTGAACCGGCCAGCTTGAGCCGCTTGTTTGCATAATGGTCCTTGTCATCCTGCTGCCTGCGACCTAGTTTCAGTTCGATTACTCGGCATCCCACTTCCGCGAGACAGGCGGCCTTTTCTTTCCTGTCTTCGGGATTGCGCCCTATGTGTGGAAGGAAGTTTCTGTCCACTGAGGCTTCGGCCTTTTTGAGTCTGTAATCCTCAACCTGTCCGGGCGCCAGTCTATTCCCTATGTACAGCAAAGCGTCTCTCTGAGTTACGACGCCGATGGATTTCTCGAAAGTCTGGGCCAGCTGATTCTGCGCATCCTCATCGGTTGAAATCATCTCTGCGATTTTGGAGTCTTCCTCGTACCCGAGCGCCTTGATCATAACGACGAGGGGCACATCGGAAGGGACACCTGGCATGGTGATGTAGATCGCGCCATCGGTCTTCAGAGTGACCTCAGTTCGCGCCCTGAAACCGACGGTCGTGGAGAAGATTTTCGCTTTGAACGTAGGATGCACGCCGGTCTGTTCCTTATCTACGAGAATCTTGTTAGCGGCGAGATCTTCGAGCGCGACGACAACTCTCTCGGCGCCGTTGACGATGAAGTATCCGCCGGGGTCCAGCGGATCTTCTCCGATGCTGACCAGTTCGTCCTGAGTCATTCGAGATAGTGGGCAGATCTTGGAACGCAACATCACTGGGAAGTCGCCGATGTAGACAATTTCGGTCTGGCCTTCTCGCTCCCCGATGACGGGGGTCATTTCCAGATGTAGAGGTGCGGCGTAGGTGAGATTGCGGATCCTCGCTTCGGTGGGAAAGATTTGTCGCTCGGAGCCGTCCACTTCAGTTACTCTGGGAGTGCCGATTTCGATTTTGCCGAGCTTTATCTTCAGCGGATAGTCTTCAATCTCAATCGGAATCTCCGCGGTTTCGTCTACGATTGCTTGCAGTCCGGTTTCGATGAACTCGTTATACGAGTCCACATGCTGCCTAACAAGCCCCTTTTCTGCCAGAAAGTGCTTGACTAATTCCCAGACTTGGGGACTTACGGTCGTCGTCGAGGTGAGAGCCATGTGGCGGCACTAACCCTCTACAACATAACGATAGACTACGACTTCCCCCGCTGTGGGGCTCTTGCGGGTTATGCGCAAAATGTCGCCCATCTTCGCTCCCAGCGTTTCCGCCGCCGCGTCACTGGTTCGGATGTATGGAAGTTGATGAGGCCTAATGTGGAACTCCTTCATGAGCTCCTCAGCCTCTTTCTTCGACAGCAGCTCATGTTTTGGAACGAGCTGATGCTCGAAGATATTGTACGATCTCTCCTTTTCAGTATCCTTCAAACTGTAAATTCTCTCCGACGAGAAAAGGTTCAACCAGCCCTTAATTCGAGCCTTCTCGAAACTTTCCCGACAACCACCCTGACCGGCGCTAATAAAGTTTGACCCACAAAAACCGCTCCGCTAAACCCGTCTCGCGGTCTAGCGGTCCTATCTCGAAACGTAAAGTTTCGATCAAGACAATCCTAAGCGCGGTCGAGGTATATTACGTTTGACAAGGCGACGGCTCCCTAGCAACAGGCATGCATGAGTCGTTGAACGGCCGCTCACATCGCATGACAGGCCCTTTCCGCGTGTTCATCCGCCCGACACTGGCGGCACAATCACCAAGGTGGAACCGTCCGACAGAGGCGTTTCGAACCCGCTCATCATGTGAATGGACTTGTCATTTAGGAGGAACTGCAGGTGTGGATGCGGTTTTCCGGTGCTGGCCTCAAAGAGATATTCATCCATTCTCCCCCCGTGCCTTTCAGAAATCACTTTCAAGAGATTCAAGACCGTGCTGGGGTTACCGATTTCGATTACTTCCTCTCGAATGCCTGTTATTTCCCGGGCAACTGCGACGTACTTCACTTTGATTTGCAACGCTACAGTTCCCTCCCCCGCTAAGGACGTGTTCTGAACGACTGTGCTATATCTCTTTGAGTTCGTTCGTCCAGCTTGGCGGTGGTTCCAACGGCGGCTTCTGGCACCACTATGCCGGCAGGTCGGTCAGTCCTAGTTCCTGGATGGTTGCCTGTGTCGGTCTGCCTTGTTCGTCCCAACCCCAGATTCCGTAATATTCCGTAAGCATCTTCTTGAAGTCCTGTTCGCTGACAACTTTTCCCTTAGAATTTCCTTCCGGCATCGGATCGAGGTAGATCCTGGGGGGCATCGTGTCGTCCTTTCTAGAGAAACCTTCCCTGTAGTTGAACAGCCTTGCCATCGTCCATATGCGACGGCCAACGACCTTGAGAGTATCCTTCGTGTGGTTTGTTTCACAAGCTGCATTGATCAACCTCGCGCACAGTTCCAAGTTGGCTGCGAGAAAGTCGCACATCGTGGTACTCCACTTCACGCTGGTTCTGATCTGGTCAAGTTGGCAGCTCTTTGCCTTACCTTCCGGAGTGAAGGGATCGTCTTTGCCGAAGGCGTCGTAGCCGACTGGCCATGCGCGATTATGATCTGCGCCGCGGTCCGCGGTCGCGTAAGCGAGCGCCATGCCAAAGGTTCCGCGAGGGTCGTAGCCGGGGTATTCTAGCCCCTTGACGTGCAAAGCATACCTGTCCGCGTTTTTGCCGACGAGCTTCGCTCCTCTCATTACCCCTTCAGCTAGAATCATCCCGATACCTCTCCTGTGTGCTATGAGGCTGGGCAATGCTACTGCCGCGCTTGTGTTACCAAACTTGAGTTCCAAGCCTTCAGTGTCTTTGGTGGTGACTATTCCCCTCTCGTAGAGTTCCATTGCCCATCCGCAAACGTTTCCTGCCGAGATCGTATCGATTCCTAGGTTGGAGCATTCTTCGTTGAACTTCATTATCGTCCGGATATCTCCAATGCCCATGTTGGAGCCGCAGAGGGCCAAGGTCTCGTACTCAGGGCCTTCCCCTTCGAGGCCTGCGAACTCTCCGTCCCTCACCTTTGTGACATTGCGACAACCTATCGAGCAACTGTAGCAGGTCGACTGGTGCCTGACAAGAATTGTGTCCGCGAGCGCATCCGAATTGATCTTCTCCTGTTCCGCGAACATACCGGTCTGGAAGTTACGAGTTGGCAGTAGTGCGCCTCCGTGGCTGAGGCTGACAATTCCCGGCGTTCCGACTTTCCTGAGCATCTCAACGTCAGGATTTTCCTGAATTTCTTTCTTGATGATTTCTCTGACCATCACGACGAATGCGGGTTCAGAGTTAATGCTTAGAGACTTCAGCTGCTTCGTGCCGCGGGCAGATATTGCTTTGAGGTTCTTTGAACCCATCACAGCGCCCGTTCCACCTCTACCCGCGAAGTGATGCTTGTCGTAAGCGACCGCGGCGAATCGGACTTTGTTCTCGCCCGCAGGTCCAATGCAGCCAACCTTGGGCCCGTCCTCGTAGTGACGAGGCTTCTCACCCGATTCCTTGACGATCAGATCGGTGGTCTCGAAAACGCTCTTGCCCCACAGATGACTCGCATCTCTCAGCTCCGCTGAGCCGTCTTTGATCGCGAGGTAAACTTGTTTCGGTGACCTGCCTACGATAACCACACCATCAAAGCCTGCGAATTTCAGCTCGGCAGGGAAATATCCGCCTGAGTAACTGTCGCTCATTGTTCCAGTAGCCGGTGACTTCGTCACGTTGGCCATTCGTGACATTGTAGACGCGATGGTTCCGGTAAGTGGGCCTGTCATCAGGATAATGGGGTTATCGGGAGAATAGGGGTCGGTTCCCGGTGGGATTAGGTCGAAGAGGTATCGTATGCCCAGTCCTTTTCCTCCGATGAACTTGTCCACCCAGTCCCATCGGATCTCTTCTTGGCTGATCTTGCCGTTTGAAAGATCAGCCTTGAGAATCTTCCCGGTATAAGCTCGACCTGGTTTCTGCATTTCGAATCAAGTCCAGAATACTTTGGAAGTAACAGATCGGTTTCAATATAAAAGCCCAGCATCATTTCTGCGGGTTCGAAAGAGGCGAGCCTACACAGTAGTGGTGCGGAGATAATACTGGGCAACTCTTCATTTCCTGTATGCGCATATCTTATAGTACTGCGCGGAGCTGTAGTGGCGACTCATTTTGAATGGATCTCAAGAGGATGAGATGAAGAAATTCGAGCAGAAGACTACGCGGTCCAAGGAGATCTTCGAGCAGGCGAGAGACGACGTGCCCTTCGGGGTCCACAGCACATACCGGTATTCGGATCCTTACCCACTCTACTTCGCAAAGGCGCGCGGAACTCGGCTCTGGGATGTGGATGGAAACGAGTACACTGATTACAACATGGGGTTCGGAGTCCTTGTCTCTGGCCACGCGCATCCGGTCGTTGTAGAAGCAATAAAAGAGCAGGCAGAGAGAGGAACAGACTTTGGTTTCGAGTGGGAAGAAACGCCAAAGTTCGCCAGGCTCATCTGTGAGCGCTTCGGCATAGACCAAGTGAGATTTTCTAACACAGGAGCGGAAGCTACTATGTATGCGGTTCGATTCGCCCGCTCCTTCACGGGGAAGAACAAGATCATCAAGTTCGAAGGCTGCTACCACGGCGGCAATGAGACGCTTCTCGTAAGTGTGAAACCATCGAGAGCCAAACAGGGTGACCCACGCTTCCCCAATCAAGTGCCATCATCACTTGGAATCCCAGAGGGGTTCTACACCAACACCCTAGTCGCGCCATTCAACGACATAGCTGCGGTGGAAGAGATCGTCGCCAAGAACGCGTCCGACCTTGCGGGGATGATCCTCGAACCTATCCCGATGAACATGGGTTACGTGCTACCAAGCCCTGGCTTTCTGGAAGATCTGAGAAAACTCGCCGACAAATATGGTTTTGTGCTGATCTTCGATGAAATCAAGACCTGTGGCAAGTTCTTCGGCGGAATTCAGGACTACGTGAAAGTCAGGCCCGACTTGGTGACATTGGGAAAAGCGATAGGAGGCGGAGTTCCCATTTCCGCCATCGGAGGAAAACGGAAGATTATGGAAACAATCGTGCCCGGCGTGGTAAGCCACGCAGGCACATTCAACTCTAACCCGCTGTGCGTCGCCGCGGGAATTGCCACGCTCACTAAGGTTCTAACGAAGAACGCCATGGTGACCGCAACTCGGCTATGCGAAGCGATGACGCGAGGCTACCAGGAGATCATAGAGGACACATCCCTCGTCGCTCAGGTATCCCACGCGGGTGTAAGCGGCGCAATCGCATTCTCCTCAAAGCCCGTGATTGATTGGCGGAGCTTCCAAGCCTGCGACACTGGAAAATGGTTCGCTTACTGCTTTGCCATGATGAACCGCGGCATAATACCTGCAGGCCCATCTCCAGACGAACAGTGGACTGTATCAGTCGTGCACACAGAAGAAGAGGTTGAGGAGCATCTGGAGAAATTCAAAGAAGTTGCCAAGTACGTGAGGACCTATGAGAAATCTGCCGAAATAGTCGAAGCGATCTAGTCTGCAATGACACTTCACAGCTCCCACTCATCGACCATACTCGATCTAGCAGGAAGAAGATGGAGATCGGTCTCGTCTAGCGCTTGCCCGCGAGAAGTTCAGGGGTCTGCCGAAGCGACAATCGCAATGTGGACTGCACCTGCTGAAGCGGTGCGAGCCATGAGGATGGAGCTAATCTGCTCCAAGGATGATGTTCGTTGCTTTGATTATCGCGTAGATATCGTTCCCTTCCTTCAGGTTCAGGTTGTCGATCGACGGTTTAGTGATGATCGAGACGAGTTCAAGTCCTCCTGCGAGTTGCACTATGACTTCCGAGTTCACTGTACCCTCTCGGATGTTCTTCATCTTTCCCTTCAGTACATTCCTTGCACTTAGCTTCACACGCTCACCTCCTTCAAACCCCTGAGACAGCGATCGGTCGCGCACGATCCGATATCCTGCACTAGCTCTTTCGTCTGTCCCGTCACCCCGTGAGTTTCGCCAATTCGACCGCCGCGCGATCAAGAGAATTGGCGATAAGCGTTATATTCGCCAGAATATGTTGAAACCTTCGGTTTCGTGGCATGACACGGTCAGCGATTGCGAGAGTTCAAGCTGCAATCTTGGTGGCGGTTGTCGTGATCGCCATCGGGGGAGGCGCTTATGCTTACGTGTCACTCAACGCGGAACCTAAGGAGAGAATACTTGTGTCGACTACGACGAGCCTGTATGAGACAGGTTTTCTTGACGTGATCAGAACGAGCTTTGAGGCCAAGTATCCCAGCACGAATGTTTCTTTCATCTCGCAAGGAACAGGGCTTGCGATACAGACAGCCATGAGAGGAGACGCTGACATGATCCTCGTTCACGCTCCAAGCAGCGAATATCTGTTCCTCAACGCAGGTTATGGAGTCAATCGGAAGATACTCGCTTACAATTTCTTCGTGATTGTGGGACCGCAACAAGATCCAGCCAGGGCGATGGGAAGATCGGTCTCGGACGCGTTGAAGCAGATCAGAGCTGCTGGGTTGAATGGTGCGGCGATCTGGGTCTCCAGAGGAGACAATTCCGGAACATACACCAAAGAGGTTAGCCTTTGGAAGTCCGTTGGGCTTGACGTGAAAACGCTCCGTGCCGAGCGGTGGTACTTGGAGGCTGGCAGTGGAATGACGGCGACCCTCCAGATGGCCAACGACAAAAGAGCGTACACGCTCTCAGATGTGGGCACCTACCTCCAGAACATCAAGAATCACAATATCGACTTGGTCCAAATCATCGGAGGGAGCAAGAGCCTGCTCAACGTATACAGTGCCGTCGTTGACAACCCTAAGAACGCTAACATGACGAAAACGAATTTCTCCGGATCGATGCAACTGATCAGATACCTCCTCTCAGAGGAAGGTCAGCACCTTTTCGCGGAGTACGGAGTTAGTGACTATGGCAAGTCGTTGTTCCAGCCATACGTTCCGCTAGCCAAGAGTCAAAGCAACCAGACCTTGCTCGAATGGATCAAGGCCTACGCGTTTCTGCAGGGTTCGGAGTGCCCGCCGCAGTTCCGTTATGAGGCGGATGACCTGTATGCGCAAAATCAGGGAGCCTCACCTCTGCTATCTGTGTCGCTCCAATCAAACGCGGAGAGGAAGATGGCGTACTGGACCCCATTACAGAAGGCGTAATCCGCGCCATACAGCTCATACTATCAGGCGACCCTGAAGTATACGGAATCACTGGACTTTCGCTATTCGTTTCCACATCAGGCACTCTGCTCTCATGCGTCTGGAGCATTCCAATTTCGGCGGCTCTCGCTCTACGCAATTTTCCGGGAAAAAGAACTCTGAAAGGGATCTTCAACGCGTTGATCGGAATCCCCACAGTCGCCTTGGGGCTATACCTCTACTTGCTCCTCTCAAAGAGCGGTCCGATGGGCTACTTCCAGTTACTCTATACGCCATATGCCATCATTGTCGGTCAATGCATACTCGTCACTCCAATCATAGTGAGCTTCGCTACAAGTGCATTGGAATCCGTAGACCCCGAGGTCAAGACTTTGGCGAGGACCCTTGGAGCCTCCGGCATGCAGACAGACTTTGTTGTCCTTCGAGAAGCAGTCTGGGGCGTCGCACTAGCCATCCTAGCTGCCTTCAACAGGGCCTTCGCAGAACTTGGAGTCGCGATGATGCTTGGGGGAAACATCAGAAACGTCACACGCTTGCTGACTACTGCAATAGCCCTCCAGACTGCGATGGGTGAGATCGCCCTCAGCATCGCACTGAGCATTATCCTCCTTGGGATCGTGCTCTCTCTGAGCCTAGTAGTCAGTCTTGCAAGGAGAACATCGTGATGGTATTCCAAATCGAGGCTTCGAGGGTGACAAGGAAATTTGATGGCCTGCTAGCTCTAAACCAAGTCAGCGCAACAGCCGAGTCTTCGAAGATTACTGCAATCGTGGGCGTCAATGGTTCCGGGAAGACAACTCTACTCAAGCTCCTCGCTGGACTGGACGCGCCTAACGAGGGCACAATCAGAATCGGGACGAAAAATGCAACAGCTGACGACCTCAGAAGCCACTGTACGATGGTATTCCAGAAAAGCATCATGCTTGGAGGGAAAGTCTATGATAACATAGCATACGGCCTGCGAGTCAACAGAGTTACGCGGAGAGAAATTCCGGAGAGAGTCAAGTCAGCGCTGGCATTTGTGAATTTGAGCGGATTTGAGAAGAGGAAGGCGCGCAAACTATCAAGCGGTGAACAACAGCGCGTGGCCCTAGCCCGCGCATTGGCGCTTGACCGTGCTGTTCTGCTCATCGATGAGCCCACCGCAAACCTAGATCCAGCCAACTCCGCGATTATTGAGCAGAGCATAAGAGAAGCAGCCCGCTCTCGAGTAGTCGTGCTGACTACCCACAATCTTGCACAGGCAAGAAGAATGTCTCGTAGCGTTGTCCATCTCTATCAAGGGAGCGTAGTCGAACAAGAAGAAACAGCTCGTTTCTTCGCTCGCCCACGCGATGAAAGGACCAGGCTTTTCATCAATGGCGAACTGCAATTCTGAAGCGAGGAAATTTGACTCGGCGACTCAGAGAACTTGAACCCTACTGTTCGGTGGCGCTAGGTTGGGAGAGCCATGCGATAATCAGCGAGCCCGAAGCGGGCATGTTACGAGCGATAGAGCGAACAGGAAGTTTCACCGGAGCGGCGCAGTCCCTTGGAATGTCGTACGCTTACTTGTGGAACTCAATTGCAAACGTTGAACGATCGTTGGGCGTCAAGGTTGTCAGAGCTGAACGGGGGGGAGCGAGAGGTGGCATGGCGAGTCTCACTGAGGATGGCGCTGGGCTTCTTCGCCAATACACTGAACTTCAATCCCGCGTCGGACAATTCGTGACGGGAAAAGTCTTACGAGGACCTCGAGTCGAAGCGAAACCCAGCCTAACTTTCGTTGGAAGTCACTGCGTCGTAGTCGAACGGCTGCTCCAAATCCTCCACCGTAAGCATGCAAAGATGAGCTATCGAACAGCAAATGTCGGTTCCTTAGGAGGCCTAACGGCGATGATGTTGAAAGACGCTGACATAGCCGGAATTCACATCCTCGACGAAGAGACGCAGAGCTACAACCGCCCCCTGCTCTCCAAATACTCCCTGTCCAGCACGTGCGCGCTGGTCAGAGGATATACTAGGCAACAGTGTCTCATGGTCAGAAAGGGAAATCCTAAGCACATCAAAGGTTTGGATGATCTTTTGCGCGGCAAAGGTAAGCTTGCAAATCGCAACCTTGGATCCGGGACACGTATACTCCTCGACCATAAGCTTCGCGAACTTGCACGAGACCAAAGAGTCGATTTCAGACGGCTGACGAGACGCATTAGAGGTTACGGGATGGAGTTGACGACACACAATCAAGTGGCGAGGGCGGTTTTGTCCAAGCGCGCAGATGTGGGAATAGGCCTGACAGCTGTAGCCTCTGAGATGGGTCTCACTGCAATTCCCTTCGCGGTGGAGAACTATGACTTCGTTGTTGAAAGGCGGCGACGAAACGCCTATGTGAGCGAGTTTGTCGGTCTGCTCGCGCGCAGAGAATTCCAGAAGCATGTTGAAGCTACGACGGCCGGCATTTCTTTCAGCTCACAAAGCGGTAAAATTCTCTCTTGATAAACGACAGCTCCAAGCCTACTGTCGCAACTGCCGAGAAATCGGAAGACTTTTGTTCGGGGCAATTGCGCGGCGATCACGATGTCACGCAATTGGGATCTGGGTACCTGTTTCATTAGTAGTCTTGAGCCCTGGTGCCTTCTTGTGCAGGTCTTCGGTGAAGACTGAGGACCTGAGTAGATCCAAAAAGGCTTTGACGGAAGGCTTGGCTAGTCGTGACCTTGGAATGAGAAAGTCGTATCTTTCATCATCAGTCTTGACAAAATCCAGTCCAGCTAGAACAGCTGCCGTTCTGATCCCGTATCCGACATCCGCACGATCGTTCTTGATGGCGGCGGCGACAGCGGAGTGCGATTTCACTTCATAGCCATAACCGTCGACCCTGCTCGTGATGGTGCTGATATCCTCGTTAAGCGCCAATTCCCTGAAGTGTTTGTCAATCAAGAGCCGTGTGCCGGATCCTCTATTTCGATTCACGAAGCGAACCCGACTCTTGACGACGTCCTCGATGCTTTTGATGGCTGCAGGGTTGCCGGGTTTTACCATGAGACCCTGCTCACGGTTGTACCCCCTCACCAAGACCGCCGAGTTCTCGAGATGGAAAAATCGAACGAAAGGCGTGTTGTACTCACCTGTCTTCTCGTCTAGGAGATGGACTCCGGCCAGATCCGCCTCGCCTCTTTGGACCGCGTGGAAGCCTCCAGTCGAACCAACATTAATCGTACGACCCAGAAACCTGCTGTCCGCTCTTCGAAGCAGGGCAAACGCGATATCAATCCCAATGCAGTGACTCCCTATCGCAACAAGCGAGGGAAGAACCAATTCCTTGCCGAAGAGCTCGATCTCAAGCTCCTCACCCTCGTCTATGAATTCTTGCGTTTCAGGAATGTCGGCAAACCCGTCGGCCATAGAGAAGGAGCTCACCGCGCCGGACCCGCTCTGCATAGGGTAAGCAAGAAGCTTGTTGTTCGGCTGTGTGATGATCTGCACTGGCACAAGCTCTCGGCGACCTCTGGCTTTTGAGAACTTCATCGGAGAGGACGCGCTGACCTTTGTTGGTTCAACATCGGACATGTTGCCCAAACGCCTGATGAAGGGAGCAACTAGGATGTGAAAGATCATGAGGGCCGATGTTGGATAACCGGGCAATCCGAAAATTGGCTTGCCGCGGACGAGTCCGATCAATGCAGGTTTTCCAGGTTTCAGGGTGAGTCCGTGAACTAAAACTCCGGGTTCCCCGAGCTCGTCAACAACACGATAAATCATGTCTCCAGGGCCAGACGATGTGCTCCCAGATGTGAGTACGATGTCTGCGCTCGCTAAGGCCGACTCGATCCTTGACTTTAGGATTGAGTAATCATCCGGGAGCACGCCCATGAACGAAGGATCACCGCCGCAGTCGAGAATTGAAGCAAGCAGGGTTGGTCCGTTGATATCGTACAGTTTCGCGAAGGCTAAGGGCTGTCCCTGTGCAATGAGTTCATTTCCGCTCGAAAAAACGGTCACCCGCGGCTTCCTGTAGACCTCAACCTGCTCCAGACCGATGCCCGCCAGCAGGCCTATGTCACGGGAGGTCAGTTTCTGCAGCTTGCGCAGTAGGAGCTCCCCCGCCGCGATGTCCGTGCCTGCGCCCGCGATGTTCTCTCCTGGCGTCACTGGCTTGTATATCGCAACTCCATTGCTAGTAGACTTCGTGAATTCGACCATGACAACTGCGTTTGCTCCTCTGGGTACTGGAGCGCCTGTTGCAACTTCGACGGCGTCACCGATGGAGACGAGATGGTCTGCTGCATCACCTGCGTCGACGCGGCCCAGAACCCTGAGTTGAACAGGGTGCTGTTCGTCCGCTGTGAAAGTGTCCTCGGCTCTGACTGCGAATCCATCCATGGCGGCTCGATCGAAGCCAGGGACATCTATGGCAGAGTGGATGTCGTTCGCGAGAACTCGCCCGACGGAATCTGTGATAGGCACTCTTTCTGTGGAGAGCGCTTCAGGCCTCCAGTTTTCCTCTAGTGTTGAGAAAGCATCTTCCAGCGAGCAAAGATCGCGGAAGACTTTCCTGCTCATCTTCATGGCTCTCGCTCGCACGGTCGAAACAGTTCCACGCTCACCATGTGACCTTCTTCATATCCTTCAACGTTCTCGGGAACGATCACGAAACCGTTCGCTTTGACAAGGCTACTTAGAATTCCCGCGCCCGAAGTTCTGACAGGCTCTGCGATAACACCTTCTTTCTTGGCGATGACTCGGACGCGAACGTATGTCTTTGATCCTAGAACTCCTGTTATTCTTCTGCTAAGTGTCGCGGTTACGGCGGGCGTCGGCATCTGGTCAGTGCCCATGATGTGTGCTATCAGTGGGCGCACGAATTCCAAGAACGCGATGTAAGCCGATACAGGGTAGCCCGGCAACGAGACCAAAGGTTTCCCGTTGACGACAGCCAACCCGGTGGGCATCGACGGGCGCATCGCAACCCCATGAACTATCATTCCAGGCTTTCCCAAGGAGTTGATGATCCTGGGTATGTTGTCCTCCGGACCTACAGAGGTTCCTGCCGTTACCAGCGTGATGTCTGCTTCTCCGAGTCCACGCTGAAGGCCCTGCTTGATTTGTCTAGGCTCGTCTGGCGCTGCGCCAAGGTCGATGGTCTCGCAACCCAGCTCGCGTAGAGCGCTTAGGAGAATGGGTCGGTTCACATCAGGTACTTTCCCTTCGCTAACCCGTCCCTCTTGCAATTCGTTTCCAGTGGAGAGGACAGCGACGAGGGGCTTGCGGACAACGTGAACATCGTTCACCCCCAGATGCTTCATCATGCCGATGTCTTGCGGCAGTATCCTTGTTCCTTTTCTCAAAACAACGGTTCCTTTCTGCACGTCCTCACCTTTGTGAGCTACGTTCTCAGCTGGGTGAACGTCATCCCAAATCTCAACCATGCCGTCGGAACGAGACTTCGTATGTTCCACCATGACCACCGCGTCGGCACCTTCGGGCATCCGACCCCCCGTCACGATCGTCGAAGCTTCCCCTTTCTGGACGCGAAATCTCGGTACGGTTCCAATGTCGACTTTGCCGATTAGTTTCAGCATAACGGGAGCGCTGTTCGTTGCACCGTATGTGTCCTCGGCGTTCACGGCGAACCCGTCCATAGCCGCTCTATCAAAAGGAGGCGCATCCGCGGGCGAAACGATGTCGTCACTCAAGACTCGACCTAGGGCCGCTTCAGGTTGCACTCGTTCACTGGGGAGGGGCGCATCCGGTATTTTCGCGATGACGGCCTTCAACGCGCCGTCAACGGAGGTGAGGTGTTTGAAACCTACGCCGCACACATCGTGATCGTGTTCGACACCATTTTCCATTGCGCTAATCGTTAGAGTGGACGAGGCCGTCAGATTAAGTGTTGTTGCTGCAGTCTGCGGACGCATGAACAGAGAACTGTGTGAAACCTCTTAATCCAACATCTGATAGAAGGACCGATCACGACAGGTGATTTCGTCCAAATGGACGCCGCGAGAATTACCAAGGAGCATACTTACGGGACTTGGCGAGCCCAGAGAAACTGGTTTCCACGCAAAATAGTGAACGCCGAAGGGTGCTACTTCACTGACGACTCCCATCAGCGGTTTCTCGACTTCTCTTCACAATTGATGTGCTCAAACTTGGGGCATGGAAACGCGGCTGTCATTGAGGCAATCTGCGAACAGGCAAGGACGTTGCCGTATGCGGCGCCGGCTTTTGCCACCGAAATTCGGGCCAAACTTACGGAATCTATCATGACGGTCATGCCGAAGGGCCTTGAGAAGTTCTTCTACGCAACCTCTGGAACAGAAGCCAACGAGGCGGCTTTCAAGATTGCTCGGCAGTACACTGGGAAATACAAGATAATTTCGCGATACTCGTCCTATCACGGTTCGACCGCCGGTTCGATCGCAGCTACTGGCGACCTTCGTCGGTATCCAATCGAGCCAGCCGGGAAGATGGAGGGAGTGATCTTTGGGCCTGATGCGTACTGCTATCGTTGTCCGTTCGGGTTGGAATATCCTGACTGCAATATCGCTTGTGCCGACTACCTTGACTACATGATTGAACATGAGTCGAACGTCGCAGCCGTAATAGTCGAGCCTGTTGTCGGAACGAATGGCGTTTTGGTCCCTCCCGACGAGTACTTGCCGCGTCTGCGGGAGATTACGAAGAAGCACAATGTCCTTCTGATCTGCGACGAGGTGATGACGGGTTGGGGGCGTACGGGCCAGTGGTTCGCGGTGGATCACTGGGGAGTCGAACCTGACATCCTGACGACAGCCAAGGGCATCTCTGGTGCATACATCCCACTCGGTGTCACGGCTACGACAGCCAAGATCGCTGATTACTTTCAGGATAACTACTTCGCGCATGGTCACACTTACGAGGCCCATCCATTGACATTGTCCGCGGGAGTAGCGGCCATCGAAGAGTACAAACGACTAGGGCTTCTGGAACGCTCGCGTGAGATGGGTAAGTACATGGGAGAACGCTTGCACACATTGCGAGACAATCATCCATCAGTGGGTGACGTCCGCGGGATAGGCTTGTTCTGGGGGATTGAGCTTGTCCGCGACAGGAAATCGAAGGAAGGATTCAACGCACTTGGCGACAAGCTCCGAGGAAAACCCATTATGGTTGACCGTGTGGCCGCAGAGTGTATGAAGAACGGAACCTTTGTCAATTCTTGGGTCAACTCTTTGATCATTGCACCACCATTGATAATCAAGAAAGAGGAAATCGACGAAGGCCTCATGGCGATCGACAGAGCTCTGCACATATCTGACGTCGAGGTCCGCTAGCTCCCCGCCAACTCCCCACAACCACGCCTGCACTAGGCCACATATTCTACATGATAGTATAGAGAATAGGCACGGCATCTCTATGTGAATATGCGAATGTTCGAATATTCGTGAATTGCATGTCGTCAGTGACCAACCAACGAGTACTGCACCTCCAAGCCGGCATTTGCAAGGTTCTCTCTAGTCCGAACCGACTCCTGCTCCTGCATGAGTTGCGGTCCGGCGAGAAAACGGTCGGCGAGCTCGCGGAAGCCACCGCGTTGAGGCAGGCGAACGTTTCGCAACACCTTGCCGTTATGCGCCTTCGTAAGATCGTCGTGGAAAGGCGTGTAGGCAATACAGTGTTCTATCGAATCGCGGACAAGCGCATCAACAACGCCTGCGATATCATGCAATCGGTTCTGCTCGACCAAGCAAGTGCAGACTCAAAACTCGTCAAACTGGTAACAGCTTCAAGTCGCTGAGTGGAGATGAACTAAAGAAATGCAAACCCCTGAACAAAAGCCAGTTGAACAGCTGAAACGAAACAAGCTTGTCATTATTTGTTCGAAAGGCAGCTTGGACATGGCCTATCCGCCGCTGATGCTGGCCACAACGGCTGCGGCGATGGGCATGGAGGTACACCTGTACTTCACCTTCTGGGGCATGAACATGATCACGAAGAAGGCCGTTGACTCGCTGAAGATCTCACCAGTCGGCAACCCAGCGTTACCAATGCCAAACATTCTTGGCATGATTCCAGGAATGAGCAGCATGGTTACGTCAATGATGCAGAAGAAGATGGCGAAGATGAAGATGCCAAGTATCCGAGACATGATCGCAACAGCAAAGGAAGGCGGCGTCAAGTTCCACGCGTGCTCCCCATCGATGGACATGATGGGCCTGAAACGAGAGGACCTAATCCCGGAAGTCGACGACATCATCGGAGCAACCACGTACCTTGACTTAGCTTCGGACGACTCGATAACGCTCTTCGTCTAGAGGAGAAGTCAGGCATGACGGCGCAGGAGACGGTCAAACCAACAGTAGTCGTTGACTCGCGAGGAACCATGTGCCCGGGTCCCATTACCGACCTCTTCAAAGCCTATCGACAAGCAGCCATCGGCGACGTAATCGAGCTACTCGCCACCGACCCGGCCGCCAAGAGTGACACTCAGGCCTGGGCCAAACGTAGCGGAAACGAAATAATTGCCATCATCGACGAACCTGACCACGTGAGGATCCAAGTACGCATTGTGAAGAAAGGCAGGTAGGTAAGTCTACGCGATGACTCGATCCGAGAACATCGTAGTGGTTGGCGGGGGGACAGGCGGGACCTTAGCTGCCAACCTGCTCACGAAGGAACTCGAGAACGAGATCCATGCCGGGGCAATCAAGGTCTTCTTGGTCTCTGGCGCTCGCACACATGTGTTTCAGCCAGCCTATTTGCACGTGGCTTTCAAGCACCAGAACCCGGACGAGATCTCGCACGCGGAGAAGACCCTTCTTCGAAGAGATGTGAACCTGATCGAGTACGATGCTCAGAAGATCGACCTCGCTTCAAGCCAAGTCACCCTTGCCTCGGGACAAACGTTAGACTACGATTACCTAATAGTAGCCACGGGAAGTGTTCCGAATCCTGACGCAGTTCCGGGCTTCAAGGATGCAGCTCTCAACTTTCACACGAGCCCGGAAGAGTCGAGGAAGATCTGGAACGCAATCGAGCAATTCGATGGTGGCCATGTCGTCGTCGGAATTGCCGGCGTACCTCACAAATGCCCTCCGTCGTCTAACGAAGCAGCCTTCCTCGTAGACGACTACTTCAGAGAGCGAGGAATCCGCGAGAAAGTCAAGCTGACGTACGTGACTCCGTACCCCCGCGCCTACCCAGCCGAGCCAATGTCGAAGGTTGTAGAGCCACGCTTCGAGAAGCGAGACATCGAGGTGGTGACATTCTTCAATGTTGAGTCGGTCGACGCCGCAAAGCGCGAGGTCTACTCCCTAGAAGGCGAGTCACTCTCTTACGACCTACTCATCATGGTTCCACCCCACAGGGGGGCCGATGTCGTGATCAATTCAGGCATCGGGGATACAGACGGCTGGATACCAACCGACAAGAACACGATGAGAATACGGGGGCAGGAAAACGCCTACGCGATTGGAGACGCCACGAATATCCCCGTCTCAAAAACGGGAGTCACCGCCCATCTAGAAGCGATCGTTGCGGTGAAGAACATCGTCGCATCGGTTCGAGAGAAGAGAGAGATCCACAAGTACAATGGTCGGATAAACTGCCCATTCGAAATGGGATCCGGCAAAGCGGCCTTCGTAGTTGGCTCTTATGAGATGCCGGTGAAGCAGATACAGCCATCGCGACTTCGATACGTTATGAAGAAGGCATTCGCCCGATTCTACTGGCGAACCCTATCAGGAAGCTGGGATTGGATACTCAACGCCTACTTCGGCAAAACCCGCGAAGTCGTCAGGCAGTAGGAGGCTGTGAGAATTGGAGATTTCAGCAAAACTACGATGGACTGACGGGCTGAGATTTAACGCGGAAATTCAAGGCCGCACGATCGAGTTGAATTCAGCCGACGAAATGGGGCGCGCTTTCACCCCCATGGAACTCTTTCTCGCCGCGGTAGGCGGGTGCACAGGAATGGACTTTCAGTGGATACTCAGTCGACAGAGACAGCGCCTCACTGGCCTAGAGATCTCAGTACTAGGAAGACGACGGAAAGAGGATCCGCGATATTATGAGCAGATTGATCTCAATTACGCGGTTCACGGCACTGATATTCGCAAAGACGCAGTTGAGCGGGCCATCCGTCTGTCTCAGGAGAAGTACTGCTCCGTCAAGGCGATGCTCAAAGACTCAGTCAAGTTCGTAATCAGCTACACGATTGCAAATGGAAACGAACCCCCAATGACGTTCATATACCAAAACCCGATCCCCGCATAGAAGCACAGTTTCACCTGGTGAACTATGGAATCGAAGCCAGACGAATTCACTTCCTCCCCATCTCCGGCAAGGCTGTCGCGTTGAGAACATGTCATTGGACATGTCAAGTCGTCTTTTTTCTGCCAAAACGAAAAGAAACTATCCGAATGGCAATGGGCAGCCCAAGGATGATTCGCAAACCCAAGAAGAAAAGAGAGACGGCACCACAGGTATCAGATCAAACAAGTACCGCGGCGATTTAGCCCACAATTCCTTCAATCATACCTCCAATCTCCATACGAGCACACTCACGGGTGATACAGACACACCCCCATACCCCGGTGTGTCACACCCGCGAGCCGAGTGTATTACAAAGCGGCTTATTTCGCGCCTTTTTGCAGCCATGGCTTTGTACGCACGCGTCGGTTTTCTGCTGGGGCTTCTATGGTGCAGTACGCGAGCTAACGGTAGAGTTTCCTGATCCTGCTAATCAGTGATGGGCCTATGGCAGCGCAGAGCACTGCTGTCGTTGCCTCATGGACGAGACCGAACGGGTACGGGCTGAATCCCACGAGGAATGGAACATACAATCCCATCAGTGAGACCCACCAAGGATAATTGTAGATGAGCGCATCCACTATGGCTGTACCAACATCGTAGAAGACAGTAAGCAGGAATCCTAACAGTCCAAGCCGAACTCGACCTATCTTGTCTGATCGGTGCAGCAGTAACCCGGCCAGCAGTCCAACTGTGGCCATTCCAGCGGAGGTCTCTATCGTCCAGAAGCCCGCTCCGAGTGGTGTGGCCAAATCACTGATCGACATGCTCAACCAGCCAATCAGGAGACCTGGAACAGGCCCCGCGACTATGCCGCCGACTATAACCAAAAACGCCGTGGGCTTGACGTTTGGAGGCCCACCCGCCAGACCGACGCGAAAGACCACGTTCGCAGCCGAGAGCGCTGCGACCAAGGCAAGCAGCCGCGTATTGTTCCGCATACACGTACCCGCTGGATGGTTTATCCAGCGCGCTTCGGCTAAAAAAGGTGATCTGCACCTAGAAGTCTTCGACCACAAACCAGTTATTGAACAATCGCTGTCCCAACGTCGCGTCAGGTTGCACATAAACAAGAAATGGCATGACACGCATCGAATGCCGAAGAACACTACGATCGAGCAGCAGATCAACTGGCACCTAG
>Ga0315268_10001630_pt1 | contig 25882 bp, 25 predicted proteins | sample C1_top_MG_FD_204535 | JGI IMG/M metagenome (GOLD analysis project Ga0315268, IMG submission 204535) | Sediment microbial communities from Yellowstone Lake, YNP, Wyoming, USA - C1_top | ecosystem: Environmental > Aquatic > Freshwater > Lake > Sediment | place: USA: Wyoming | collected 2017-08-01
GCACCGTCGTGGCCATGGCACACCTCCTGGTGGTGATGTGCCTGCTATTATATCTCAGTTGTCAAGGTGCTGCGGGTTCACCGTTTGGTACCCCGCCAATTTTGCGCAAAAATTGGGTGTCAGGTCTCCAAGACCTGACAGGTTTGGGGACAAATTCTACTTTGAAAGGAGAACAACCATGGCTTCTGTAAGCAAAATGAAGGGGATGACCGCCGACCTGTATGGCAAGATGAAGGCCAAGGGGCTGGCCAACACCGACAAGTTCCTGGCCGCCGTCACCACGCCAAAGGCAAGGGCTGAACTGGCCCAGGCTGTTGGTGTGGACGCCGGCGCCATCCTGGAGCTGGCCAACCGGGCCGACCTGGCGCGCATCAAGGGCATCGGCGAGGTCTTCTCCAACCTGCTGGAGAACGCCGGCGTGGACACGGTCAAGGAGCTGGCCAAGCGCGTTCCCGAGCACCTGCACGAGAAGCTGGTGCAGATCAACGTGGACAAGAAGATGGCCGGCCGCACGCCCACTCTGGCCCAGGTGACAAACTGGATAGAGCAGGCCAAGGCCCTACCCAGGATGCTGGAGTACTGATCCCCTGCTCCCACCCCCACCCTAACCCTCCCCCGTCGCGACGGGGGAGGGCAGGGTGGGGGTTCCCCTCCCCCATCGCCGACGGGGGAGGGTAGGGAGGAGGTTTGCCGATGGAATTTGCCATAGAATACGAACAAGAAGAAGACGGGCGCTGGCTGGCGGAAGTGCTGGAATTGCCTGGTGTCCTGGCCTATGGGCGGACGCCACAAGAAGCAATAGCCAGAGTTCAGGCCTTAGCCTTACGCGTGCTTGCTGATCGGCATCTGCAATCTGCAATCTGAAATCTCAAATCATCAAAATGCCTATCTTACCAACCAATCCTGTGGAGCGTCAGGCGGCGCGGGCCATCCTGCGCCACGCCTTCCTGCGTTGGGAGACGCAAGCCTGCCTGTTCGGCGCCGTGGCGGCCCTGCTCATCCTGCCCGGCTACTGGAAAGCCGTCGCTGCCCTGGGCCTGCTCGGTGCGCTCATTGTCATCAGCTCCAGCCTCTCCGACAAGGTCCTGAACGCCGAGGTGGCCTTCCAGGAGCTGCAGGCGGAGGTGCGGCCGGAAACGCTCTCCACAACGGCCAATCGTCAGGCCATCGAAGAGGCCCTGGACTACCAGCGCAAGATTCAGCAGTTGCGACTGGCACAGCGCAAAGGGGCGGTGCAGACCCAGCTTGAACTGGTGGGCGCCAACGTGGGTGACTGGATTCGTAGCATGTACCGCTTCGCCCGCAACGCCGAGGCGCTGCAGCAGCAGGGCGATTTCGCCCACGACTTGCAGACGCTGCCGGCGGAGATCAAAGCCCTGGAGTGGCAACTGGGGCGAGGATCGGCCAACGCCGACATCGTCCGGGAGACGCTGGAAAAGAAAAAGCAGAGCCTGGCCGCTCTTACCGAGGTGCGCCAGACCATCGAGCGGGCGGGCAGCGAGCTGCAGAACGCCCTGGCGGCCATCGAAGCGGTGTACAGCCAGCTCTTGCGCATGGCCACGGCCTCCCAGCTTCCCGCTGATGCCGTGCAGCGCCTGTCGCAAGACGTCAACGACCGCTCGCAGTCCATGAAGGTCATGGCCGATGCCCTGGCCAGTGCCCTGAGCAATTATCAGGGGGCGCCCGGGAGGTGAATCAGGGAATCGGGGAATCAGGAAATCAGGGGAGAGCCTGATTCCCTAATCCCTGATTTCCTGATTTCCTAATCGCTGATTCCCCGGCTAGAATCCAAGAGGAGCTTTTATGCGTAGAGGCGTTCTGGTTATCGCTTTTGCCCTGGCCCTGATGATTGTTGCCACCGGCTGTCTGCCCACTCTCGGCCCCACGCCCACGCCGCGGCTCAAAGGCGAGGCGTTCATCTATGTCGTTGCCCCGCGCACAGGGGCGCAAGCCTACGGCGGCGACGACGTGGCCGGCGGGGTCAAGCTACGCGTCTGGGAGGCCAACCAGAAGGGCGGCGTTGCTGGCTACCGCCTGACCGTGCGGGAGGCCAATGACCAGGCCGACCCGGACACGGCGTCCCAGGTCGCCCAAGACATCGTCGGCGCCATCCGTAAGGGCGACAAGGTCATCGGCGTGGTGGGCAACTACAACTCCAGCGAGACCAAGGCCAGCCTCAAGACCTTCCAGGACCTGGGGGCGGCGGTGGTGCTGGTGACCAACAGCTCCTCCAATCCACAACTCAGGGGCGACTACTTCTTCCGCGTGTGCGCCACGGACGCGGAGCAAGGCCCCGCCGACGCCCGCTTCCTGGTGCAGAACCAGGGGGCCAAGCGCATCGCCGTGCTGCACACGCAGAACGATTATGCCACCGGCCTGCGCGACGAGTTCGTGCGGGAGTTGGGGCGATTAGGCATCCAGCCGGCGATCGTCGTGGCCCTCAAAGAGGGCTCGCCGAGTTTCAAGGACAAGCTCACACAAGCGAGGTCGGCCAACCCGGACGCCCTGTTCTTCGCCGGGGACTTCCCGGACGGCGAGACCCTGCTGCTGGACCTGCAAGCCCTGAACTGGCGCCCGGCCACCATCCTCCTCTCCGATGCCAACTTTGTCTTTGAGGTGCCGGACACGGCGGGCAAGGCCGCCGAGGGCGTCTACGTCTCGGCCATCTCGCCCGACCCGCGGGCGGTGACCACGCCGGAGTGGGCCCAGGCCTATCGTCAGGTGGTCAAGCACGACCCCGGCGTGGACGCCGTCACCGGCTATCAGGCAGCGGACGTCATCCTGCGAGGCTTTGAGAAGGCCAACGGCAGCTTTGATGGCAAGGTGCTGGCCAACGCCATTCGTGGCCTGGACTACAACTCCCTCATCGGCCGGGTGAAGTACAACGCCGAGGGCAACCTGGTGGAGCAGAAGGTCTTTATTTTCCAGATCAAGAACGGCGACTTCGTCCAGGCCTGGCCCGCCAGGTAGAGCTCGCCCGGCCCTAGAAGGAGCCGGGCTGAGTCTACGAAGCCCCCTTCGGGGCTCCTTAGCCCGCAGGGCTTCGTTGAATAAGCCCGGCGGCTTCAGCCCCGGGCGGACCTCGGTTCGTAGTGTGCACTTCCAGCGCGTTGCTCAGGCACTCAAGCGCCCACTACGAACCTAATGCATAGAAATCAAACCTCCCGCAGGCTCCGAACCTGCGGGAGGTTTTTTGTCGGACGCAGATTAACGCCGATAAACGCAGAACAATCTTCAGGTTTCAGCGTCCATCAGCGTCCATCTGCCCCGATTCCCCTGATTCCCTAATTTCCTGATTCCCTGATCCCCCGATTCCCTGCTTCCCTACCGCCTGCCAAACAAGCTCATCAGCCAGGCCCAGAACTGCGCCAGTAGGTTGACGCTGGGCGTTGGCGTTGGCGTCGGGGTAGGTATCAACGTGGGCGCTGGTGTGGATGTGGGCGCCGGTGTGGAGGTGGGCACAAGGGTGAACGGGGCAGGTGTTGGCGTTAACGTGGAACCTGGAACCTGGAACGTGGCCGTAGGCCCTACGGCCACGGGCGGGAAGCTGCCCTCCGCCACCTCGTAGGCTTTGCCGTCCAGCAGCACGATCACCCGCTCGCCTACGGCAAAGTACTTGCCCCATTCCGGCCGGGCAGCCAGCAGCTTGAAGTAGTCCTCGCTGCCAAAGGCGACTTTAGTTGTGGGTGTGCCTTCCTTGTAACTGGTGTCCAGCCAGACCCCGTTGCGCAGCAGGAAGGTCTTGTCCGCCACCTGTTTCAGCGGAGCCGCAGCCACGCCGACATCTGCCGATACGCCGGCGCCAGGCACAGGCGCCACGGTGGGGACGGGGACGCCCTGGCGCAGGGCCTGGAGCTGTTGGCTGTCCTGCACCGCCTGGGGGCCTGACGTGGGCGCGGGGGCGGCAAATTGCTGCGCCAGCTCCTTGCCGGCCGCCTGCTGGCCCTGGAGCGACAGCGGGCTGGGCGACCGCTCGTCTACGAGGAAGCTGGTGTAGGGGGTGATGATGCCATAGCGCGTGCTGAGCTGCACGATCTCGTCCACGAGCTCCTTGTTCTGGCCGTGCAGGCGAATCTGGGTGAGCAGGTAGCCGATTTTGCGCGTGGCCCACAGTCGTGGGATGTAGGCGTTGGCCTTGTTCTCCGCCGGGAAGGTGACGTTGTAGGTAAAGCGCTGCTCGCGGTCGCCGGCCAGGCCGCGCAGGGTCACCGTCGTCGAGCCGTCGCCCTTGTAGCGGCCGGCCAGAACGAGCTGGCTGCCCACGAACAGGTCGGGCAGGGGCTCGGGGTAGGTATCGTAGACGCGGATGCGGCCGAAGTCGAGCTGCAGATCGGCCAGGACGGGCTGGCTCACCTTGGCGTAGAAGGCAGAGACTTTGGCCTCAATGTCCTCGCCGGGGCGCACGTACTCGGTGGCCCCGCGCTGCTGCTGGGCCAGGGTGTCCAGAAGCACGGTGTTCACGTCGTCGCCCACACCGAAGGCGAAGAGGCGCACGGACTTGGGTGCCGCCTGGCGCACGTTGGCGATAATCTGCTCTGGGTTGGTCACCCCCACGGTGGGCAGGCCATCGGTGAGGAAGATGAGCACCGTGGGCCGGGCGGGGTCGAGGCTCTTCAGCGCCTCCAGGAGGGCCTGGTTGATGTTCGTGCTGCCGCTGGCCTGCAGATCGTCCACGAAGCGGCGGGCCTGGCTGCGCTGGCGGGCGGGCTGGAGGCCGTCGGCGTAGCGATTGATCGCCGTGCTGAAGGCGATGATGTTGAAGCGATCAGCGTCGTTCAGGTTGTCCAGGACGAAGCGCAGGGCCTGCTTGGCCTGCTCAATCTTGCGCCCGCTCATGCTGCCGGAGGTGTCCAGCACGCAGATCACGTCCTTGGGCACCACCCGACCGGCCTCGAACTCCACCTTGGGGGCGGCCAGGAGCAGGAAGAAGCCATCCTCGCCGCGCTCTCGATAGGTCAGCAGGTTCAGGCCGAAATCGCCAGAGGCCAGGGTGTACACCAGTTCAAAATCCCTATCGGGCCGGACATTGCTGGCCTCGTAACTCACCTCAGCCTGGTATTCGTCACGGGCGGGGCGGGCGATGACGATCTCGCCAGCGTGGCTGGGGGAGTAGATGGCTTTGATGGGCTGGCGGGAGCGAATCTGCACGTCCACGGAGACCTGCTGCAGCGGCTTGGGGGAGAACTTCTCCGTGTTCAGCGGGTAGACGTAACGCATCAGCCCCTGCTCCTGGGGCAGCACCTGGGTGTACTCGATCTGGATGCGCTTCTCGCCGTGGGCGGGGATAGGGAACACCTGGGCGCGGAAGGCGTTGCGGCCGACGTACTCCAGCAGCGCCGGGTCGCGCCGGCGGCCCACAATGTCCTCGTAGATACGCCGTGCCTCGTCACGGCTCAGGACGCGGCCCTCCAGGAGCTTGCCATCGGCCCACATGACGAAGCGGGAGATGGTGGCCTCCTCTGGCAGAGGGAAGATGTAGGTGCCTTCCAGGTCGCGGTCGTACTCGTTCAGGAAGACCTGGTCAATCTTGGTAGTAGCCACCTGGTTGTCAATGGTCACGGTGACGCGGTGGTACTTCACCGGCAGGTAGATGCTGGGGAGCGGCGTTCGGGTGGGTAGCTTGGGCGGCCCGGGCGTGGGGAGCGGTGGCATTGGTGGATAGGGCACGATCGTCGGGTCGTCAATAATGATCAACCCGTCCGCCTGCGCCGCCGGCACAACGATCAGGAGCAGGGCCAGAGCCACGGCCAGAGCGAAGAGGATACGCAGGTTTAGATGCAGTTTCATGGGGGCCTCCTTTGCGTGGGACGAGTGACGAGGGATGAGGTACGAGTGACGAGTGATGAGGTACGAGTGACGAGGTAGTCTTTGGTTTTTGGTCTTTGGTCCTTGGTCTTTCGTCCGTCGTCCGTCCTTCGTCTGTCTCTATCCCCATGACGCTGCCGGGGAATGAAAGGTTCCCAATTCTGGACGCGGACAAACGCAGATTGGCGCTGATTTTTTATCAGATGGGGCAATATTCGTCTACAAACTGGAGACGCATTCTGTCTACGCCACTAGATGTAGCACTACCTGCGGAGATCAGCGTGAATCTGCGTTCTATTCTGCCGCTGGAAATTTAGCGGGATTTGGAGTATAATGTACCTGTAGGGGCGACCCTTGTGGTCGCCCAGGTAGGGGCAGCTCTCGTGGCTGCCCGTCCGATGGAGCAGAAGGAGATCATCATGCCCAAGAAACATCGTTACGTCCGCCACAGCACCCTGCCGCGCTGCCTGCGCGGTAAGGCCCTGGATATGGCCTCCAAAAAGATGCCGCCCATTACCGCCGAGGCCGAGAATTGGGCGGCGGTGGAGGCTAAATCTCCTCGCGGCAGCCCCACGGAGCAGAGCTTACGCCAGAAGATTCTGGAATTCACCTACAACAAAGAAAGGTTCTGGGAGGATTTCCAGCGGGCGCTGGGGCTATTCTTCGGTGAGGAGGTTCTGCGCACCAAGAGGCTAGAGACAACCGAGAGCGAGCCCGCCGCCTTCCAGGATTGGTACATCTTCGACTACGTCACTTACGAAGGTGAGCGCATCATTGACCTCTTCGCTCAGGAGAAAGGGCCTATCCTGTCCCCGGCCGAGGCGCAGATGCTCAGCGATTGGCGGCAATCGGCTCGCTACCGCCTCTTCGAGGTGTTGGACGTGCACCCGGGCCAGGGTGTTACCGTGCAGGATCTGATCAGTGGTGAGGTTCTAGACGTCCACGATCGTTCCACTTCGCGCCAGGTACAGCGCTGGGTGGTGCTGCTGGTGCGCACATTGCTCGTGGAGGGGGAGCTGGGCTTCACCGGCTCCGCTCTCTTGCTGCCACCAGAGCGCAAGGCTGATCTCCTGGACTTCGCCCAGAACCTTTGGCGGCAGTATCAGGTCCGGCACCGGGACGCCAACCCCTCCGACTTCTACCGCGACCACGGCGTGGACTTCCTCCACTACGTGAAAGACTTGGCTAAAGCTCCCCTGCCGCAGGTCTTCACCCCGGAAGGCCACGAGCTGGTCTTCGCCCGCGCTCGTTTCGCCCTCACCGATGCCCAGGCCGTCGCCGACCGGCTGGCCGCCGCGCTGGAGTTCGACTGCAACGGGCCAGACGACGATCATCCAGAGGCTTTGCGCTACACCTGGCTACAGCGCGGGCGCTCACGGGTGCCAGAGACTCCTCTCAAGGAGACTGGCGTGGTGCTGCAAAGCACGGAAGTCAGCCAGAGCCCTGGGCAGCCCTCGTACCGCGCGCTGGGCGGCGTTGTGCTGTGGCCGAATCGGCTGGAGCTGGAGTGCCTGTCTAAGGAGCGCCTGGCGGCGGGCAAGTCCCTGCTGACCCAAATCCTGGGTAAGCTGATTACGCACCGTGGTGACACCTTTGAGAGCGTGGAGCAGGCCATGGCCAGGCCGGAGAAGCGGCCTCGCCGCAAGTCGCCAACCCCGGAAATTCCGCCAGAGGTTATCGCGGACGTGATACAGCAAGAACTGGACAAGCACTACGCCGCCTGGCCGGACGTGCCGCTGCCTGCCCTGGGCGGCCAGACGGCTCGCCAGGCCGTGCGTACCTCAGATGGGCGGAAACAGGTGGCGGAGCTCCTGAAGCAGATAGAATACCACGAGGAGCAAAAACGCCGCCAGGGTAAACCTTACTACGACGTCAATCGCCTGCGCCGCGAGTTGGGGCTCTAACCCCATGTTACCCATGTTACCCTTTTTACCCTTTTTACCCTCGTTACCCTTGTTACCGTTTTATACCCCCTTACCAACCGCACAAGTATGTATGTGATGAGTCCTGATCCTGAACGCCAACGCCAGGCCAGGGAATATGCCCGCCTGCGGCACCGGCTGCTACTGCTGGAGCTGGTACTGGGCGGGCTGTACCTGCTGGCGTGGCTGCTGAGCGGCGTCTCAACGGGGCTGAAGGGCCTTTTGCTGCAGGTCACCAGCCTGCCGCCCTTGCTGGTGGCCCTGTACGCCGCCATCTTCGGCGCCGCGTACGAGCTGCTGTTGGCGCCCTTAAGCTTTTACGGCGGCTACGTGCTGCCACACCGCTACGGCCTGGCCACGCAAAGCCTGCGCTCCTGGCTCGGCGACCAGGCCAAAGCACTGGCTTTGGGCGGCGTGCTGGGGCTGATCGTGCTGGAGATGGTCTACGCCCTGCTGGCCGCTTTCCCCGGCACCTGGTGGCTGTGGGCGGCGGCTTTTCTCATCGCCGTCACCGTGTTGCTGGCCAACCTGGCCCCGGTGCTCATCGTCCCACTGTTCTTCAAGTTTACGCCCCTGGCCGACGCTGAGCTCGCCCAGCGCCTGGCGGCTCTGGCGGAACGGGCCGGCACACGCGTGCGCGGCGTGTTTACCATCAACCTCTCCAGCAAGACCACGACAGCCAATGCCGCCCTCATGGGCTGGGGCAACACCCGGCGCATCGTCTTGGGGGACACACTTCTGGCCAACTACACGCCGGACGAGATCGAGACCGTGCTGGCCCATGAGTTGGCGCACCACGTCCACGGCGACATCTGGCAGCTCATGGGCGTACAATCGCTTCTGCTGCTGGCCGGCCTCTTCCTGGCCGATCGCTTCCTCCATTGGGGTGTGAGGTCATTTGGCTTCCAGGGCCCCGCTGACGTGGCGGCGATGCCCCTACTCGCTCTGGCCCTGGCCCTCTTCGGTCTGCTGACCATGCCCCTGGCCAACGCCTACTCCCGCTGGCGCGAGTCGTTGGCTGACGACTACGCCCTGCGGGCCACAGGCAAGCCGGAGGCGTTCCGCAGCGCCATGACCCGCCTGGCCAACCAGAACCTGGCCGAGTTGACGCCTGCCCGCTGGGTGGAACTGCTCTTGTACGATCACCCGCCTATTGGCCAGCGGCTGGCCCGCGCCGAGCGATTCCAGGCCGGGCAGACAGCCACGACCTCGATCAACGAAGGAAGATGAGGCATTGCGCTGAGTGGCATCAAAGGATAAGGAACACCCTCCTCTCAACTCCCAAAGTCTCGGCAGACTGGGGGAGTCTTTGTCCACTAAAAGCCGACGGGCGGTAAGAGCAACCACAAGAGTTGCCCCTACCGCCCGTCGGCGCGTCTGAACGGGCGACCACAAGGGTCGCCCCTACAGCCGCCTGCTACCGCCAGCACACTGAGACGTCGTCTATGTACATGCGCGTCTGCAGACTGTCCTCATCGTTGATCACGCCGAAATAGATATTGATGCCCTGCCCGATCCAGGGGCTCACGTCGAAGGTGACGGGCGTCCAGGTTTGGGCGTTGGAGAGCGTGGAGAAGACCGTGGCCAGGACGTTGTTCATAGGCTGATCGAAGATGAGCACCCACTGTATGTCGCGTTCGCTATCGGCGCTGGCCGGCCAGTACCAGAAGGTCAGGGTGGCGCGAGTAGCATTGGCTGGGATGGCCACCAACTGCCGGGCTGAGGCATAGCTGAGTTGGCCAGGTGGCAGGTTCTGGGCAATGAGCATAGACCACTGACCGGAGTGGGCCTGGTTGGTGGAGCGATCGGCACGATTAGTGATCCAGCCGCCCGTGGTTTCAAAGCCACCGTTGACCACCAGTTCGAAGCAGGAGGGCGTGCTGGTAGGTGTTGGCGTCGCCGTGCGCGTTGGGGTGCGGGTAGGCGTCGGCGTAGGTGTATCGGGCACCCAGATGGTCCACCCCTTCATGATCAGGGGCAAGTAGAGGCGCACGACCACCCGTGTCGTAGGCGTGGGGGTGGGAGTGCCGCCGGGCCAGGGCGTGTCCGTGGGCGTGGGTGGGCGTCCTGTGCTGGTCGCCATCGGCGTCGCCGTGGGCGTGTCCGTCGGCGTTGGTGTGTGCGTAGGTTTGGGCGGTATGGTTTCGGTGGCCGTGGGCGTCGCTGTGGCTGTGGGCGTGACGGTCGGCGTTGGCGTGGGCGTGGACGTCGGCGTCGCTGCGGCTGTTTCTGTCGGTGTGGGTGTGTGCGTGGGCTTGGGTGGCGGGGTGGCCGTTTCTGTAGGTGTGGCCGTGGGCAGCGGATCCTGCCGATCGCCGAAATAGGCGTCCACGTTGCTGATAGCCACCACCGTGCGCGTCAGCACGTCTGACGTGCTGGAGTACGGGTAGCCTGCCGGGTTCTGCTCGGTGACGGTGTAGGTGCCCGGCTCCAGGAAGAAGCAACGCGGCTCGCTGGCGTCCGTAGTGTAGGTCACCACCGTGGCGCCGCTGAGGTTAGTTGCGGTGATCAAAGCCCCCGCCAGCGGCCACTCCGGCGCAGCGAATTGCCCATCGCCGTTCATGTCGTTGAAGGCCAGGACACAGAGGCCGCCGATGACCGTGGGCGTGGGCGTGGCCGTGGCCGTGCCTGTGGCCGATGGCGTGGCCGTGGGCGTCTCGGTAGGCGTGGCGGTGCTTGTGGCCGTGGGTGTGGGCGTCGCTGTCGCTGTGCCTGTGGACGACGGGGTCGCCGTGGGCGTGGTACTGGTGGCCGTGGGCGTTAGTGTCGTCGCGGGTGTGTCCGTCGGCGTTGGCGTGGGTGTGAGTGTGGGGGGTGGGGTTTCGGTGGCCGTGGCTGTGGGCGTGGCTGTCGGCAAAGCCCCCTCGCGGTCGCCGAAGTAGGCGTCCACGTTAATGCCGACCACCACCGTCCTGGTCAGCACGTCCGGTGTGGTTGAGTAGGGATAATCTACGGGGTTCTTTTCAGTGACCGTGTAGACGCCTGGCTCCAGGAAGAAACAATGTGGGTCGTCGAAAGTTGTGGTGTAAGTTACCACCGTGGTGCCACTGAGATTAGTCACAGTGATCAAGGCTCCCGCCAGAGGCCACTCTGGCGCTTTCCATTGCCCATCGCCGTTCATGTCGTTGAAGGCTAGAACACACAGGCCGCCGGTAGGCGTGGCCGTAGGCGTGGGGGTGGGTGTGAAGGTGGGGCCGCCAGGAGTGACGGTAGCCGTCGCCGTGGGTGTGGGGCCTTGCTGGTCACCGAAGTAGGCGTTCGTATTACTGCCGGCCACCACGGTCAGGTTCACGTCGTCCGGCGTGGTGGAGACGCCCCAGCCGGGCGGGTTCTGCTCGATAACCCGGTAGCTGCCCGGAGGCACGAAGTAGCAGACCGGCTCAGTGCCGTCCGTGACGCGTGAGAGCGGGACGCCAGCACCATAGATGTTGATTATCGCTCCTGGCAGTGGGTACTCCAGCCAGTTGGGCTGGAACATACCGTCACCGTTGAGGTCAGCGAAGACCAGCACGCACAGGCCACCGAACGGTGTGGGAGTAGGCGTAGACGTTAACGTGGGCGTCGCAGTGTCGGTGGCTACACCGCTGGCGTCTATGGCGTCTGAAGCGCTATCACGCCTTACCTCCCGAAACGGCGGGCGTGATAGCGCTTCATCGCTGGCCAGGGCGACGGCGGGGGCAGCCACGGGCGGCGGATTGGGGCGACCAAGCGTCAACAGGGGCAGGGCGATCAGGATCAGGAACACCGCGGCCAGGGCAGTGAGAAGCGCCGGGCCAGGCTGTGCCTTGAGCCTGCCAAAGGAAAAAGGAAACCGGGCCAGCATGTCGCACCTCCAGGTGTAGAGCATGGGGGAATAGAGCATAGAGTATAGAGTATAGAGCATAGAGCATAGAGCAGGGGGCAGAGAGCGATTTCTACTGGAAAGAAAACGCCACTGGCAAGGCAAAGGATACGCCCTGCGGCTGGCGAGGCAAGAAGAAGAGGCAGGTTGGTGCACGTGGCGCAACGGGCAGACGGTGCACGGGCGACGGGCAGGGGGGATAAGTGGCCGATAGCGAATGGCTGATGGCAGATGACCGATAGCCGGTGGGCAATAGCACCATCTGCCATCTGCTATAAGCTATCTGCCATCGGCTACGTCAGGCTGATTTCTTCTCTGGCACCTCCGCTATAGGCTTGTCCTGCTTGTCCAGCAGGATAGGCTTGCGCTGGCGGTGGATGACGTCGGCGTCAACAATGCACTTGCCCACGTCACCACGGGAGGGAATCTCGTACATGGTGTCCAGCAGCACTTCTTCGATGATCGTGCGCAGGCCGCGCGCCCCGGTCTTGAGCTTGAGGGCCAGATCGGCCGCGGCTTCCAGGGCCTCGGGCGTGAAGACCAGCTCCACATTGTCCAGGGCCAGGAACTTTTGGTACTGGCGCACCAGGGCATTCTTGGGCTCGGTGAGGATGCGCACCAGGGTAGCCTTGTCCAGTGGCTCCACGCTGACCATCACGGGCAGCCGCCCCACGAACTCCGGGATCATGCCGAACTTCAGCAGGTCGTCCCCGGTGATCTGGCGCAGCAACTCCGCGGATGATTCCGCCGGCCGCGGGCCGCCCTGCGCCCCGAAGCCCATGGTGCGTTGGGCGATGCGGTTGGCGATGATGCGGTCCAGCCCCTCAAACGTGCCGCCGCAGATAAACAGGATGTTGGCTGTGTTGAGGCGAATGAACTCCTGCTGTGGATGCTTGCGGCCACCCGTGATGGGCACGTTGGACACCGTACCCTCTATGATCTTGAGCAGCCCTTGCTGCACCCCTTCGCCAGAGACGTCGCGAGTGATGGACGGGCTATCGCTCCGACGGGCGATCTTGTCTATCTCGTCAATGTAGACGATGCCGCGCTCTGCCTGAGCCACGTCCATATCGGCGTTCTGGAGCAGGCGCAGCAGGATGTTCTCCACGTCCTCGCCCACGTACCCGGCCTCGGTGAGCGAGGTGGCGTCGGCAATAGCGAAGGGCACGTCCAGGATTTTGGCCAGGGTCTCGGCCAGGAGTGTTTTGCCGCAGCCCGTGGGCCCCACCAGCAGGATGTTGGCCTTCTGCAGTTCCACTTCGCTACCGGCGCTGATGCGCTTGTAGTGGTTGTACACCGCTACGGAGAGGACCTTCTTGGCGCGCTCTTGCCCCACCACGTACTGATCCAGCAACTCGTGGATGCGGGTGGGCGTGGGTACTCGACTGGCCTCGGCGAAGGAAGCGGGCTGGGCGGCTGCCTCGGTGGGCTGCTCCTCGGCCAGGATTTTCTGGCAAAGCTTTACGCACTCATCGCAGATGTAGACGTTGCCTGGCCCAGCGATGAGGCGGTTGATCTCGGCTTGTCCCCGCCCGCAGAAGGAACAGGTATAAGCCGGGCGAGCAGAATTGCGCATCGGTTACCTCTCACGACTTGGGCTCTTCGGTCTTCTCACCGGCCTTGCCGCCCGTCAGCACCTGATCAACGATGCCGTACTCCATGGCCTGCTGGGCGGTCATGTAGAAGTCGCGGTCGGTGTCACGGGCGATGCGCTCCAGCGGCTGGTTGGTGTGCCGGGCCAGGATTTCGTTGATGACGTTGCGCAGGCGCAATATCTCCCGAGCATGGATCTCCATGTCCAAGGCCTGACCCTGAAAGCCGCCCATGGGCTGGTGGATATGCACCGTGGCGTTGGGCAGGGCGTAACGCTTGCCCTTGGTGCCCGCCGCCAGCAGCACCGTCCCCATGCTGGCCGCCATACCCACACAAACCGTGGAGATGTCGGGCCGCACCATCTGCATGGCATCGTAGATAGCCAGGCCGGCGGTGATGATGCCCCCGGGGCTGTGAATGTATAGGTTGATGTCCCTCTCTGGATCCTCACGGTCCAGGAAGAGGAGCTGGGCGATGATCACGTTGGCGACGTTGTCATCAATGGGCATGCCCAGGAAGATGATACGCTCCCGCAGGAGCAGAGAGTAGATGTCAAAGGCGCGCTCCCCGCGCGTGCCGGTTTCAATGACCATGGGGATCAAATCATAGGGTTGGTGTGACATGTTATTTTTTCTCCTTGTTAATCTAGTCGTTTGCCCATCCTGCGGCTTAAATTTTCGTAGCCAAGTTTCTCGTAGAAAGCAATGGCGTCCTGGTTGAAGTCCCAGACGTGAAGCTCCATGCGCTCCAGCCCCTGGGCCTGGGCCCACGCCTGCGCCCTCTCCATGAGCGCCCGGCCGATGCCCCGGCGGCGAAAGCTCTGCTTCACTACCAGGCTGTCCACAGTGGCGTAGCGCCGCGGCACAAAGGTAGGCACCGCCGGCGCTTCCCTGGCCAGGACGCAGACCAGGCCCACAATCTGACTGCCGACCTGTGCCAGGAAGAAGCCGACGTTCTCATCGGTGATCAGGCCGAGGATGTACTCTTGCTCGCGCACGGGGCCCGGCGGTTTCTGGAAGATGTGCGGCAGGTGCTCGCGGTGCAGGGCGTCTGCTTCTTCGAAGATGGAGCAGATAGCGGCGTAGTCTGCGGCTACCGCTTCACGGATGGTCAGTTCCATCGAACCATCGAGATGCGGATGCGCCCGGTGCCGCAAAACGGCTCCAGAATGCGTAGCGGCCCCCGCCCACCAAGCAAGCGACGAATGAGCTCCACGTCGTCGGTGTGCGTTTCGATCTGATCGTAGATTTCGGCGATGTGCGGTTCAACGTCGTACATGTTGGTTGTGTTGTAACTCATAGCGTCACGTTCCAGCAGGGACTCTCTCGCTGAGAATCAGATTGGCAACAGGTAGAGCCCTTAATTCCAGCCGCGACAGGTCAATGAACTTGCTGGCGTCTTCGATCTCCATACCAATGACCCGGTTATGCCCGTCAAAATCCAGCACCACCCCTGGCGCGACTTCCTCGGACTCGGCGCTTATCCCGTCAGCAAGTTTGATATAAAGCATATCCGTATCTGGATAGTATTGAAAGATCATGGTCTTGTCTCCTGTCAAGGCTTGAAGCCTGACATCCGTGCATAAATGGTCAACCATACTACCTGTTGAGTTTCAAAGGCTTGCAAGCCACAACTGATAGTAGGCATTTGGATTTATGCACGGATGTCAGTTGAAGCCTCGGTCGAAAAAGGCGTTATGCACTGTTTCCCCATCGGGTTCAGTGACCACCTGCAGATATTTGCCGGCTTCGGCGATAAATGCCCAACGCCGAATGCGCCCATTGGCTTGCACCTCTGAGCGGATGGGATTGCTGAGAGCGTACTCAATCCATTCCACCTTGAGGTATGGACGGCGGGCCATGACGCTGGTCTGGAGGTAATGGGTTGTCTTCACGGCAGATCCTTCGGGTTGTGTCTCGGCAACAATCGCCTGCGGTCTAGCAAGCCTGGCTGCTCAGGCCGTGACGGCCTCAGCCGCCTCCGCCTAGGTGGCAATCTCCACCAGGCGGTCTATGGTCTTGCGCTCGTGCAGGAGGGACTCCACGGAGCGGCGACCGGCGGGCGTGGTTAGCGAGCGGCGCAGACGCGCCGGCTCTTTGCTGGCAGCCACGGCCTGCTCGATCTCGGCCTCAATCTCCGCGGGCTCCACCTTGATCCCCTCGGCCTCAGCAACCTTCAGGAGCACCAGGCCCATCCTCACCCGCTCCTCGGCCTGCTGGCGTAGCTCGGCTTCAAAGGCTTCCGGGGTTTTGTTCGTCAGCTTGAGGTAGTTTTCCAGGGTGAACCCCCGCTCGGCCAGGCTATTGATGGTGCGCTGGCGCAAATCTTTGGCCTCCTGCTCGACCAGCACCGGCGGGAACTCCGTATGCGCCTGACGCACGACGGCCTCTACCACCTGCTCGCGCTGCTTGCGGCGTGCCGCCTCGCTAGCCTGCTGCTGGAGGCTGGTCCGCAAGCTGGCCTTCAGTTCGTCCAAGGTGGCGAATTCGCCGGTAGCTTGAGCAAACGCGTCGTCCAGGGGCGGCAGGCGCTTCTCTTTGACCTCGTGTACGGTGACGTGGAAAGTGGCCTCCTGGCCCGCCAGCTCAGGGTTAGCATAGTCCGCCGGGTAGGTGAGGGCGATGTCCTTGCTCTCGCCGGGATGCAGGCCCTGCAGGCTAGCCCCAAAGCCGGGCGCGGGGCGATCGTTGGTGGGGCTCAGGACGTAGGCTATCCCCTGCTGAGGGGCGATGGGTTGCTCGCCCACGTTGCCAGTCAGGTCTATGACCAACTGATCGCCGAGCATCGCCGGGCGATGGAGCACCGGCACCCACTCGGCCTGTTCATCGCGCAGCCGGGCCAGGGTAGCGTTGACGTCATCCTCGCTGATCGCCACCTCCTCGCGGGGGATGTGGATGGCATGATAATCGCCCAACTCCACGCTGGGAGGCAGGGGCACGGTAGCCTTGAGCACCAGAGGCTCCTCCTGCGTCACCTCTACCTTAGCGGCGGCGAAAGGCTGGATGCCTGTCTCCTTGAGCGCCTCCTCGTAGACGGCGGGTAGCAGCCGATCGTGCACGTCATCCTTGATGCGCTCCTGTAGCCTTTCCCGGCCGATTTGGCGCTCCACGACGTGGCGCGGGGCGTGGCCCTTGCGAAACCCCGGTACGATGGTGCGCTCGGCGAGGCGGCGATAGGCCTCTTCCTGGGCCTTAGCCAGGCGTTCTGGTTCGAGTTCGATGGTCAGCACTACCTGGCCAGGGGACAATTTCTCTGTGGTAACCTTCATTTCTTGGCCTTCCTTTGTTTGCTGCTGGCGAGAATTATAGCACAAAGAAAGGGCTCTGCAAAGAGCCCTTTCGGCGAGTGTCTGGAGCGGAAGACGGGATTTGAACCCGCGGCCTTCTCCTTGGCAAGGAGACGCGCTACCGCTGCGCTACTTCCGCTGGTCAGGGTTTGGTGGGCGGTGAGAGATTTGAACTCTCACGGGTTGTCCCAACGGATCCTAAGTCCGTCCTGTCTACCAATTCCAGCAACCGCCCTGGCAGTTTGCATTATACCCAAGCCCGGTGGTTTTGTCAAGTCCAAACGAGGGTTTAACCGCAGAGAGCGCTGAGAACGCAGAGTTGTTCTAAACTTTTCTCAGCGGTCTCCGCGTTCTCTGCGGTGAAACAAAGGATCTGCATGATGCTGCTCAGACCGGCGGCCAGGGGACGCTGGGCCAATCGGCTGGGGTTGGGGGAAGGTGCCCTTCGCCAAAAGAGTCTTCAGGCGATGGCGCAGGGCCCGCATCTCCTGTGGGGAGAGGAGCTGGCCCAAGACGACCACCAAGGGGTCTTTGGGCTGAGCCAGCCGTTGCTGGAAGGCGCGCAGGTCGGCGAGGATGTCGGCGGGGATAGGCTGGCCACGAAAGTCCCAGATGACGGTGCGCAGCTTGGGCCGGGCGTGGAAGGTGACGCCATGGTCAATGGACCAGATGCGCCCATCGCTTCCCAGGAGGCAATGGCCGGCCTTACGGTCGGTGTTGTTGATCAGGGCATCAAAGGCGGCCAAGCGCTGAAAATCGTGACTGTACCGCTGGCACAGGGTGAAGTAGTTGGCCTCTGGGGTCGCGTCCACGTACAACTGCACCACACCTACGCCGTAGGGCCCCTCGCGCAGCACCGTGGGCGGGACGAAACCCCAGCCCAGGGCGGCGCTGACCAGGTAGGCGGCGTACTCGCGTAAGCAAAGCGAGCCCTGGGGGAAATCCCAGAGGGGGCGTTCGCCGCGCTGCGGCTTGTATACGGCTAGGCCTTGCAAGGTGTCGTTTTGGATGGTGACCAGAAAGGTGTAGTTGGAGCTGCCAGGCAGGAGGCCATGCAACTCCATCTTCCCGTGCGCCAGCAGGGTCAGGATGCGCTCTACGGCGATTATTTGCCCTGTGGCCTCGCTGGCCGCCGAGGCAGGCCCGTTCATGAGGGCGTGGCGGGCCCGTGCCCGTTGCGCTTGGGGCAGATGTGCCCGGCGGGGTCAATGGGCAGCCCGCACAGAGGGCAGAGGGGGCGGCCAGCAGCGACAACGTTTGCCGCGTGCTGGCTCATGGCGCGCATCTGGGCGCGCGTGGCCCAGAAGCGGGCTACAACTGGCTGGCGCTTCTCCTGCTCTTCCTCTGCGAGCAGTTCTTGAGCCACCAGCACCAGTAGGTCGCTCTTCTCATCGTATCCCAGGCCTAAATCGCCTACCCGGAAAGCCGCGTCCAGTGGCTCCAGGAGGGCCAGATCAGTCTCAGAGGGCATCTTTGCGGCCGGTTCACCCTCTGGGCGCTGCGCCGCCAAAGCGTCCAGGAGTTGCTCCAGGCCGATGGCCAGGGCTTGCACCTGCTCCTTCTCGGCCAGAAGGGTTACCAATTTTGTTCCCTGACGAGCTTGAATATAAAATGTGCGTTGGCCCGGTTGCCCGACGGCGCCGGCCGTGATCCAGGTCACCGGGTTAAGATCGTAAAGAACCTCAGCCATGAAGATATTTCCTTTCAGGAAATCGGAACGCCATCTGAGACCCGGCCAAAGCGCCGCTCTCGCTGGCTGTAGGCGAGCAGGGCCTTGTACAACTCCTGCTTGTCAAAATCGGGCCAGAAGGTGGGGGTGGAATAGTACTCGGCGTAGGCCGTTTGCCAGATGAGGAAGTTGGAGAGGCGCATCTCCCCAGCCGTGCGGATGACCAGGTCGGGGTCAGGAAGGCCAGCCGTGTAGAGGTAGCGACTGAAGGTAGCCTCGTCCAGCGTGGCTGGGTCTACACCTTCCGCCAGCAGGCGCCGCGTCGCATCTACAATCTCAGCGCGTCCGCCATAGTTGAAGGCAATGTTCAGCACGAATTTGCTGTTCTCCCTGGTGAGGTCTACGGCGTAGCGCACTTTGCGTTGCAGGGCCTCTGCCAGCCCTTCCAACCGCCCCAGGTGATTGAGGCGAATGCCCTTCTCGTAGAACTCCTGGGTGCGTTCGTCAATGACCTCTTCCAGGATGCGCATCAGCCCCTGCACTTCCTCTGGTGGGCGTTGCCAGTTCTCCGTGGAGAAGGCGTAGATAGTCAGCATCTGCACCCCAAAATCGGTGCAGCCTTCGATCACCCGGCGGATGTTCTCCATCCCGGCTCGATGCCCGGCCAGACGCGGCAGGCCACGGCGCCGGGCCCATCGCCCATTGCCGTCCATGATAATGGCCACGTGATAGGGCACGTTGACCAACTCTGGGCGTCTCGCCTCAGGTGACATTACTCTCCCCTGTAAGTAGACAAGAAGCAAGTAGGCAAGGAATAAGTAGACAAGGGGCGAGGCAAGGCCTTGTTTACTTGCTCCTTGTCTACTTGCTACCTAAACTTCCAAAATCTCCTCTTCCTTGTTCCCCGTCACCTCGTCCACGCGCTCAATGAATCTGTCCGTCAGCTTCTGCAGCTCTTCCTTGCCGCGCTTGAAGTCGTCCTCGGAGATGAGCTTGTCTTTCTGCAGCTTCTGCAGATCCTCCAGGCCATCGCGACGGCAGTTGCGGATGGCCACGCGGCCCTCTTCGGCCTTCTTATGTACGATTTTGATCAGTTCCTTGCGCCGTTCCTCGCTCAGGTAGGGGATCACCACCCGGATGACCCGCCCGTCGTTGGTGGGATTGAGCCCCAGATCGGACTTCAGGATGGCCTTCTCGATGGCCCCCAGGACGCTGTGATCCCAGGGCTGCACCACGAGCAGCCGCGCCTCCGGGGCCGATATAGTGGCGATTTGATTCAGAGACGTGGAGACGCCGTAGTATTCCACGTGCAGGCGCTCGATGAGGGCCGGCGAGGCTCGGCCGGTCCGGATGGTGACCAGTTCGTCTTGCAAGGCCTGCACCGCCTTCTTCATCCTGGCCTCGGTCTCTTTCAAAGACTTGTCTATCATACCCAAACCTCCATAGGGGGATTCGGGGGAATCAGGTAATCCGTCATCAGGGAATCAGGAGAACTCTAATCCCCTGATTTCCTGCTCCCTGATTCCCTGGTCCCTGTGTTATCCACTGATCATCGTGCCTACGGGCTCGCCCAGCACAGCCTTTTCCAGGTTGCCCGGCGTCCAGAGGTTGAAGACGATGATGGACAGCTTGTTGTCCATGCAGAGGCTAAGGGCGGTGTTGTCCATCACCTGCTCCAACTTTAGATTAAGGGCTTCCAGATAGGTCAGATGGGCGAACTTCCTGGCCTGGGGATTGACCTGGGGGTCGTCTTCGTAGACGCCATCCACTTTCGTCGCTTTGAGGAAGATGTCGGCGCCGACCTCCACCGCCCGCAGGGCGGCGGCGGTATCTGTGGTAAAGTAGGGGTTGCCCGTGCCGGCGGCGAAGATGACGATGCGCCCCTTCTCCAGATGGCGGATGGCCCGGCGGCGGATGTAGGGTTCGGCTACGGCGCGCATCTCAATGGCCGTCTGCACGCGGGTGAAGACACCTTGCCTTTCCAGGGCATCCTGCAGGGCCAGGGCATTGATCACGGTGGCCAGCATGCCCATATAATCGGCCTGCGCCCGCTCCATGCCCAGGGCGCTGGCCCCGCGCCAGATGTTGCCCCCACCAATGACGATGGCCACCTCTACACCCAGCCGCTTGACCGCGGCGATTTGCTGGGCGACGTTGGCCACCATCTGCGGTTCGATGCCGTATCCCCCCATCCCAGCCAGCGCCTCGCCACCCAGCTTGAGCAGGATGCGCTTGTACTTGGGCTCTGGCATTGTGCCTCCCGGATAAGTAGACAAGGATTGAGTAGACGTAACCGTTCAGTTGGTCATGGATTTTTCACCGCAGAGGTCGCTGAGGACGCCGAGATGAGCAGATTTTTCGGATTTTTGTGGTGTTCGCTAACATGTTGAACATTTTACAAACCGCGAAAGGGGCTTGGCGCCGGTTTTTCTTCAATTTCTCTGCGCTCTCAGCGTTCTCAGCGGTAAAATTGACACCCATCTGAACGGTTACAGGGAATCCTTGTCTACCTGTTCCTTGTCTACTTGCTACTTGTCTACTTGTCTACTTGCTACTATCCTCCCAACTCATACCGCACAAAGCGGCGCACCTTGATATTCTCACCGATCTTGGCTACCTTTTCAGTGATCAGGTCTTTGATCGTCAGCTTATGGCTCTCATCGCGGATGTACGGCTGCGAGAGCAGGCAGAACTCCGCGTAGAACTTCTGGAGCTTACCTGCCATGATCTGCTCCACTACCCGAGGCGGCTTGGGCTTGCTGCCCTCCTGGGCGATCAGGGCGCGGTAGTTCTCCTTCTCCTGCTCAATCACCTCGGCGGGCACGTCCTCTGGCGAGAGGTACAGAGGGCGCATGGCGGCGACTTGCAGAGCGATCTCGTGGGCCAGTTCCTTGAACTCCGGTAGCCGGGCCACGAAATCTGTCTCGCAGTTGAGCTCCACCAACACACCAATCCGTCCCCCGGCGTGGATGTACGCTTCGATTACGCCCTGGTTGGCCACGCGGCTGGCCTTCTTGGCCGCGGCCGCCAGTCCTTTCTCCCGCAGGTGAACTATAGCCTTTTCGAAGTCGCCGTTGCACTCCTGCAAGGCGGCCTTGCAATCCATAACCCCTGCGCCCGTTTTCTCGCGCAGGTCCTTGACCATGGCCGCTGATATTTCCAAGATTCCTCCTATCCTTTCCTTGTTTACTTGCTACTTGTCTACTTGCTTACCTCCTCGGCCACTCCTCTTCGGCCTCCTCGGCCTCTGGCACTTCTTGCTCGACAGGCACTTCCTCTAGCTCTTCGGCCTTGACCATCTCCTCGCCCACGGCGGGCATGGCCTCCACAGGCACGGCCTCGCCCTCCACTGCGCCCTCGGCGGCGGCCTGCCGGAGCTGCTGGCCTTCGAGCACGGCGTCAGCGATCTTGTTGGTGAGTAGCTTCACCGCCCGAATGGCGTCATCGTTGGCCGGGATGGGATAATCGGCCCAGTCCGGGTTGCAGTTGGTGTCCACGAGGGCCACAACGGGGATCTCCAGCTTGTGCGCCTCAGAGACGGCAATGGCCTCACGATGCGGATCAATGATGTAGACCGCATCGGGCAGCTTGGCCATGCCCTTGATCCCACCCAAGAGGCGATTGAGGCGGGCGATTTCCTCCTCCAGCTTCATGGCCTCTTTCTTGGGCAGGCGCTCAAATTCGCCCTTGGCTTTACGCTGCTCCAGATCGGCCAGGTGAGCCAGGCGGGCCTGGATGGTGGAGAAGTTGGTAAGCATGCCGCCCAGCCAGCGCTGCGTGATGTAGGGCATACCGCAACGCGTGGCCTCCTCGACCACAGCCTCCTGGGCCTGCTTCTTGGTGCCCACAAAGATGATGGTGCCGCCGTTCGCCACCGTGTCCCGGACGAAGGCGTAGGCCTCACCCAGCTTGACCACCGTTTGCTGCAGGTCAATGATGTGGATGCCGCTGCGCTCCGTGAAGATGTAAGGCTTCATCTTCGGGTGCCAGCGCCGGGTCTGATGTCCGAAGTGCACCCCTGCCTCCAGCAGGGCTTTCATGGATATGATGCTCGCCACGAATTTACCTCCTCTTTCGTTTTTGGCTGCCAGTGGCGCTGGCAGCCCTTCCGCTCCCCTCCACCCGCCGGAAACTGGCGATCTACGGCCAGCAAGCAGCGTAGATCAGCCAGCACGGCCCGGTCGGTCCGGGAGCGTGTTTTTTAGCTCTGGTGGCGGCTATAGAAAGCCGGCCTACGTGGAGTAGGTCGGGTTTCCATACCCGACACCGACTAAATCATAGTTCGCTGGCCGAGTAGCTCGGCCTCCTGGATAGATAACGCCCCAAGCGCAGACGGAAGGCGCGCCCGAAAGCGCCCCAGTCGCCGTGGAGCAGGGCGCGCCAGCCTGCACCTGCCAGTTGGATGGCACGAAACACCCCGTTGATCAAGTAGGGCAACCACACCCAGTTGAGACGACGCACATTCTTCTGTAGCAGCAGTGCCATCAGCCAACGCGGTGCCCGCTGTGACTGGAAAAGGTCAAACAAGCCATTGAGATAAGTGCGCTTCCTCGCCAAGTAGAACTTGCGGTAGACTTGGTTAAGATCGTCCTGCAAGATCCCCTCTCGTTTAGCGCGATCATAAAGGTGAGTACCGGGATAAAAGGTTAGCGAGAAAAGATAAAGCTGGTAAGGCTTAGGGATGTCCAACAATATGTACAAGGTTTCCAGTTGGTCTTCTTCTGTTTCCCAGGGATTGTCAAGAATAAAGTCATAGATCGGCGGCTCTATGCGATCCGTGAACTGGTGCAACACGGTGAAGGTGCGCTGGATGTGCTCACGCTTGACCGGACGGTGGTAGATCTGATGCATCGAGCGCATACTGCCGGTTTGGATGCCCACTCTGATCTGCTTCATCCCTGCATCTACCAGCAACCCAATCGTCTCCTCGTCAATCATCGGTGGCTGAAAACCTGAAATAAAGAGTGGTATATTCACCTCTTTTTTGTAGGCGTCTCTGAACGCACGCAAAGTCTCAAGATCAACAATAAAGACATCATCGCCAATCAAGATGCTTTGAATACCAGGGAAGCGGGTGACAATCTGCTTGAGCTCGCCGATCATATTGTCTACGCTACGTCGCCTTACGTGCCATTTGTTGTGATACACGCCGCGCAGGGCGTTATTGCAGCAATACGTGCAGTTGTAGGTACAACCCCGGGACATCATCGTGCTGTAGGAAGGCACGGATTCGCTGGTGTAAGGAAAGCGCAAATAATAGAGCAGCAGGTCCGGCGTCATGGCCTGGATACGACCCTGGTGCAGCACGAACTCGTTATCCAGGTCGTAGTCAGGATAAGGGTAAGCGTCCAGGTCAGGCTGTAGCGGGCGCAGAGGGGTGCGCACGACGTCGCCGTTTTGCTTGTACCATATGTTGTCTACTCCGGCGTAACCCTGGCCGCTGCTCATCTGCTCCGCCAGCTCGCGCAGCGCCTCTTCGCCCTCACCAACGCACACCAGGTCGGCGTACTGCAGACACTCTTCCGGGCGCAACGTGGGGTGGATGCCCCCCCAAATGATGGGCGCCTTGGTGAAGCGGCGTAGGTGCTGGGTGATCTGCACAGCGTTATCGAAGTAGTTGGTCATTAACGTGATGCCGATTAGATCGCTGTCGCCTGCCACCTGCGCTACCTGATCGAGCATTGTCCCTGGATAGACCTGGCGAAACCCCTCCCAGCGAAAGCCCTCCGTCTCGCGCGGCAGGAAGATCATCTGCGCGGCAAAGCCGGCCTCTTTGAGCACCGCCGATAAGCTGCGCAGACCGTACGAGATGATGCTCTCGTAGACGGAGATGAGGGTGACTTTCATGCTACCTTATCCTTCATCCTGCCGACTGGCAATCCTCAGCCGCCCAGGCTGCGACCTGGCCACCGGGCAGTCAACTGCGGTTGCTGAGTATACCATATCGGCGATAAACGCGCAAGGGCTTTTCAGCTTTGTGGGCGCATGATGTTCAGAGCCGGATCAACTTCTCCAGCCACTCTACGTGCTCGTGCTGGCGCTTCCAAAACAAGTCTTCCCAAACGTAGTGCACGGCCAGCGCTCTGTATTCGCCGAAGCGTTCTTTGAAAAGGGCCAGCAGACCGTTCACGGGGACTGGCTGCTCTGGATCCACATCAAAGAACAGCCTGGAGTAGATCTTCTGCTCCCAGGGCGAGATGTGGTTCAACTCGTCCAGATGGTGGAACACGTCGGAGAGGAGATACTCCACAGACGCCGGGCCAATGCCATACAATCCCAGCAGAGCCTTGCGCTGCTCGTCTCTGGATTGGCGCCGCAACCCAAACTCATCAATCTCCTGGCGGACAAAAGGCGCGGTGACTTTAATGATGGATTTGGCGCGATAACCGACCTTCAAGGCGCGCAACTCTTCTTCGGTCACCGTGCTAAGGGCTTGCGGTTCCCAGGAGCAGTATAGTTCTTTACCATCGTAGGCCAGCAAGGTCCCGTACTTCTCGTACAAAGCCTGCATCATGTTTACCGAGCGCCGGACGGTGGCATTCTGCAAGACAATAGCCACGATCAGGTACTCGTAGAGCGAGCAGTAACAGGCTGGCCGCAGTCCTCGCCAGCGGGCGATGATCGGCCCGAGCTGTGCATCGTACCTGAATCGCCGATTGAACTCCGTCAAGTCCAGTTGCAGGTTGTAGCGATAGCTGATCTCATCCACCAGCCCAGCAAGGAAATCCTGACTCAGCTTTTCTGGCGACCAGATGGAAAGAGCCACTCTGGGTTGGTCAATGCTCCCCCGGTTTTCCAGCTTCAGACCGAGAGCCTTGTTTTGCCAGCGCATGGTCTGCCAGCGCCTCCCTGGCTCCCAGGCATTATCCGCCGAGGGGAAGTGGTCAGGTTTGTGCATGGTAGCATCAAAGTTGAAAGGAGTCTGGGGGAAGAGCTCCATCACATGCTTGGCTGGCAAGACCACTGGTTCGCCCACTGGCGCCTCCTGCGTTTGCATCTGGCTTTTAGTTTAACCGCTTTCCGCGCCGTTGTCAAGTTGTCAAGAGCAGCCGGGTGTCCGTCAAAGTTTTGCGCCGATGCTACTTGATAGGGACGATTGTCAAGTTACAGGACACTACGACCTGAAACGTCGTAGCTTAAGGGGCCTCAGCCCGCAGGCTACGGCGTTCCAAGCCGTAGTGTTCCCATCCAGAACGAACCCGCTCGGCTGGCGAGACTCCAGTGATGAGCTGTGGTGCGCTAGAATGATCGATAGTCGGGCTTGCTTCGCAAAAACATGACGGATACCCGAGCAGCCAGTTTACATCCGTGCCTAACATTCCTGTGTGGCGGGGCGAGGCACCCCAAATGCCAGTTTTCCCACCAAATGCCTCGCATCAAGGAGTCGCACCAGGGGCGCACTACCATTACAAGGGCAGCAGTTGCTACGCTCTGGCCGCGGGACAGGAGGCTGGCGGCGATAGTCGGGGCCGGCAGTCGGCGGCGCTGCTAGTGGTGCGTCCTAAGGGGGGCTACGGCGGCTGGAACGACCGCTACCTGGACCTGCGCGTCGACGACAGCCCGCAGCCCGTCGCCGCCCTGGGCGAGCTGCTCAAGCTGCACCGCCTCTACCTCAACAAGAGCAACCCCCAGGACCTGCTGCCTGACATCCGTGCATAACTCAAGTGGTGGTTGAGTAGCCAATGAGGGCCGCCAGGCGCGGTGGGAGCTGGCCATAGGTAGCGATTTCATCCCTGAGTATGACCTGTGTAGCTTGCATGTCTAGC